>Ga0351887_10055_pt1 | contig 44556 bp, 45 predicted proteins | sample TotcelFGM3001L15_FD_206760 | JGI IMG/M metagenome (GOLD analysis project Ga0351887, IMG submission 206760) | Enriched cells from coal bed in the Powder River Basin, Montana, United States - Total cells FGM rep3 HSBNCT.FGM.300.1.L15 ...
CGTGCCCGCCAGTGAGAGGCGGCCAGATACGGCCTCCCCACCAACAACAGCCGTTTTTCACCTTCCATTTTGAGGGATGATCGTTGTAAAAGCCCACTTTTACCGGGTCCAAGGCGCCCTGACTAGGGATTGCCGGACTCCCCCCGCCGGAGTAAATCACCCGCCTTCTTGCCATGACTTGGCTCCCCAAGTATCCGATCATCCTAGTTATTACGTTTGCCATAAATTCCTCCGTTTGGAGGTTCCAAATCCCCCCTTTTTCAAAGGGGGATAGGGGGGATTATAAGGATTCCCGTATTGGAAAAAACTTTTGAGCCTCTTGCAAAAAAGTGTCTTTCCACCGAGATTCCATCAAACTTATCTCAGGGAATCTGGTGGCACAGGCTTTCCAGCCTGTGCTGATAAAGGATTAAATCTGACGGATATCTCTTGATATTTTTTATAAAACGTATCTTGGAAAACTGATGGTCATAAATGCTGCGCCGACTTCAACAGGCATGAGCACAGGCTGGAAAGCCTGTGCCACCAGCCTAAGATGAATTTTGCAAGTGCCTCTTTGGGCAAACACTATAATTCTTTAACTCAGAAAAATCCGGGCATCCACCACTGCGGCTCCCTGGCCTTCATCGAAGACCATGAAGGGATTGATGTCTAATTCCTTCAGTTCCGTAAAATCCAGCACCATCTGGGATAGACGCTCCAGGGAGGCCACGATGGCCGCCAGGTCCGCCGGGGATTGGCCCCGGAAACTCTCCAGAGTGCGGAACCCTTTGAGTCCCTGGATCATTTTCAGGGCCCAATCCTCGGATATGGGCGCCAACTGGAACATAACATCCCGGAAAACCTCCACAAAGGTCCCGCCCAGACCGAACATCAGGAGCGGCCCGAAGTGCGGGTCCCGGGTCATGCCCAAAATCGTCTCCCGGCCTTTGGGCATCATTTTCTGCACCAGCATCCCCTGGATCGCGGCCCCGGGTTGTGCCCGGCCCACAGACGCCAGGATCTCCCCGTAAGCTCGCCGAAGGTCATCGGCCCCGGCCAGATTGAGTTTCACCCCACCCACGTCGAACTTGTGGATGACGTCCGGGGAGACGATTTTCAGGGCCACCGGATAGCCCAGGTCGGCCCCGGCCTGGACCGCCTGGTCCTCACTGTGGGCCCAGACAAAGGGCGCCACCGGGAAGCCGTAGGCCTGGAAGATCTCGTGGGCCTCGGGTTCCAGGACGAATTTCCGCCCTGCCGCCTTGACGCGGTTCAGCACCGCTTTCACTTTATCCCGGTCCACGTCGTCAAAGGTCTTCACCTCATACCGGTCCCGGTGAATATTGGCGGCATAGCGAGCCATGGCCCCCAGGCTCCGGACCGCCTCCTCCGGGAAGTGATAATGAGGGAGTTTGGCCTTGGACCAGATGGCCAGGGTTTCCTCAATTTCCCCCAGGGCCATCTGGCAAACCAGGGTGGGTTTGCGGTACGCCGGCGTCACCTCCGCCACCGTGGAGGCGATGGCGGCCAGGTTCGTCATGAGCTGCGGGGTGGAGATGACTATGACCCCGTCGACGTTGTCGTCGCCCAAAACGCCTTCCAAGGCGATGCGGTAGCGGTCCTCCCGGGCGTCCCCCAGGACGTCCACGGGGTTGCGGAGGTTGGCCGCGGCAGGCAAGCCGGCCTTGAGCCTGGCCGCGGTCTTCTCCGAAAATTCGGCAATCGAAAGGCCGTAGCGCTCCGCGGCGTCGGTGGTCATAATGCCTAAACCGCCGGCATTGGTGACGATGGCCACCCGGTTCCCCTTGGGCAGCGGTTGAGTGGAAAAAGCCTGGGCATAGTCGAACAACTCTTCGAGAGATTCTACCCGCAGGACGCCGCACTGGGCGAACAGGGCGTCGTAGGCCTCGTCGGAGCCGGCCAGGGCCCCGGTGTGGGACGAGGCGGCCCGGGCCCCGGCCGCGGTCCTCCCGGATTTAATGGCCAGAATGGGTTTTTTGTTGCCGGTCTCACCGGTAATCTCCCGGGCCAGCTGGAAAAACCGCTTCGGGTCCGTCAGGTCTTCCAGGTAAAACATGATGACATCCGTCCGGGGGTCATCTTTCAGATAAGCCAGGAAGTCGTTTTCATTGAGGTCGGCCTTGTTGCCCACGGACACGAACTTGGACAGCCCGATCCCCTCGCCCTGGGCGTATTCCAGGGCTGCCACCCCCACCGCGCCGCTCTGGGACACCAGGGCGATGTTCCCGGTGGCGGGCATCAGCCGGGCAAAAGAGCCGTTGAGGGAGACCTGGGGGTCGGTGTTGATGATGCCCAGGCAGTTGGGACCCAGCAGGCGAATGCCGTTTTGCCGGGCGGCCGTCAGGACCATGCGTTCCTGCTCCACCCCGGCGCCGCCCAATTCCTTAAAACCCGCGGTGATGACGATGGCCGCCTTGATACCCTTTTTCCCGCACTCTTCCATGACCCCGGGGACCAGAGGACCGGGCACGATGATGATGCTCAGGTCTACTGGATCGGGAATGTCCAGGACGGACGGAAAGGCCTTGACGCTCATGACGCTGGCAGCCCTGGGGTTTACCGGGTAGACCACTCCGGCATAGCCGTGCTTGAAAACGTTGGCAAAAACCGCCTGGCCGACGCTGCCGGCCCGGCTGGTGGCGCCGATGACCGCGACCGACCGGGGCGAAAACAGCACCCCGAGATCCTCATAAATCCGTTCCATAGTTTCGCCTTCCGGTTTTGACGCCAATGGCAGGCGATGCCCGCCCGCCATTAGTTACAGGATAAAATCCGTGGACAGAAAACTCGATCTATGCTCCCGGACAATGTCGGTAACCACGGTTTTGTTGATATCCGTCTCCTTGGCGGCCACCAGGGTCCTCAGGGAAAAAACCCGCAGGGCGTCATGGACCGACAGCGTCCCCTCGGCGGAATCCTTGCGCCCCGTAAATGGGAAGGTGTCGGGTCCCCGCTGGCACTGGCTGTTGATGTTCACCCGCCCCACCTGGGTCACCAGCCGGTCCACCAGGCGGGCGATGGTGTCAGCGTTCCGGGAGAAAATGGACGCCTGCTGGCCGTATTGGGAGGCTACGATGCTCTCAATGACCGTTTCCGGGTCATCAAAGGGCACCACCGGAATCACCGGGCCGAACTGTTCTTCATGATAAACTCGCATCCGGTCATCCACCGGGCAGAGGATGGCCGGATAGAAAAAGCTGTGGTTGACCATTCCACCGGACTCGTTGACCACCTGCGCCCCCTTGGCTTTGGCGTCCGCCACCAGTTCGGTCAAATAAGCCGGACGGCTGGATTCGGGGAGCGGCGTCACCATCACCTCCGGACCCCAGGGCAGGCCAAATTTCAGCCGATTCAGGGCCTCAGTGAATTTTTCCAGGAATTGGGGCAGGATCTGGCGGTGGACAAACAGGAGTTTCAAGGCCGTGCAGCGCTGGCCGTTGAAGGAGAGCGCCCCCAAAAGGCACTCGGCCACGGTGAGGTCAAGGTCGGCGTCCGGCATAATAATGGCCGGGTTCTTGGCATCCAGCCCCAGGGCAGCCCGCAGGCGGTGCGACTTGGGATGCTGTTTTTTCAAGATATCCGCCACCCTGCTGGTGCCGATAAAGGCCAGGACGTCAATTTTGCCAGAGGCCATGAGGGGGCCTACTACCTGGGCGCCCCGGCCGTATACCGTGTTGATCACCCCGGGCGGCAGGGACTCCTGAAAGGCCGCCAGAAACGAGTAATGGAGCAGCACCCCCAGCTTGGGCGGTTTGAAGATGACGGTGTTACCCATGATCAGGGCGGGAATGACCGAGGTGTAGGTTTCATTCAGCGGGTAGTTGAAAGGCCCCATGCACAGGACTACCCCCAGGGGCGCCCGCCGGATCTGGCCGAAGATGCCCTGTTCCATGACGAAGCGGGACGAGGTGCGGTCCAGGTCCTTCAGGGCGTCGATGGTGGCCCGCATGTAGGCCACGGTGCGGTCAAACTCCTTGGCGGAGTCCCCGTAAGGCTTGCCGATCTCCCACATCAGGGTCTTGACGACTTCGTCTTTCCTGGCAATGATGCGGAAAATGAAATCTTCCACGCGGCTGATGCGGTCGCCCACCGACAGGGACGGCCAGAGGCCGTGCCCGTGGTCATAGGCATTAACCGCCGCCTCCAGCGCCTCCAGGGCCTCCGGTTCTCCCTGGAGCGGATAGCGCCCTACCAACTTTTGGGTCAGCCCCGCCGCGGACTTGACATACACCGGCGATAACACTTCCTGCATGGGGCCGGACCACCGGCGCAACTCCCCGTTCACCAGGTACTCGCACTGGTCCATGGGGTTATCCAGCCGGCAAAACTCGGGGATATCCGCCTCGGCCGGAAAGATCCCGGCGATGCTCTCGTTCAGGTTCATCACGATTGTTCTCCGATTATAGAGGGATGCCCCTCGGGAGATTCACCCCCCAGCCACGCCTGAATTTCCCGCCGCATGCGGAGAACCGCCTCCGGGATGGCCGCCTCCACCTCCTGGGACACCTCCTGACCCGGGCCGAAGTTCCGTCCTTCAATGCCGTAAATGATGAGAAAGGGAGGCAGTTCCTGGAAGAGTTGCCCCAGGGCCAGGGCCTCGGCCACCCCCAAGCCGTGGGTAGAAGGCGACCGGGAGAGCTGGATCGGCGCGCCGCCGCCGTGGGCGTTAAAGCGGTAGATGGACCCCGGACGCCCGCCGGAAAATACCGCGTCCACCACAATCACCCCGGCGGTGTCCTTCCAGGCCTCCCGTACCGCAGTCACCGTGCCCCGGCATTCGGCAATTTCCACCCCCGGCAGTTGGTCGGCTTTGAGACGCCGGGCCACCAACAGGCCGACGGCATCGTCACCCCGCCACTCGTTGCCGACACCGATTACCTTCAGTCGGGGGTTCGGAGGCGTATTCATAAGATGGACCTGTATAGGTCAATTATTTTGGGGGGTTATCAAGGTGATAGTAATCGGTCTCCCAAAATCTACCTTCCCGTAGGGGCGGTTCGCGAACCGCCCCTACAAGCGTCCTGATAAAGAAACCGTAGGGGCGGACCTGCGTGTCCGCCCTCTGCCTGGGCCGACCCTACTGGTTATGAGCCCGCGGCCCTCCGCAAGGCATGAAGAGCCGGTGGTGCGGTCTCCCTGCCCGCCGCCAACCCGTGGGGCGGGGGTTCCGACCGCCAACGGCATACGCTCATGGTGCGTAAGACGCACCCTACACAAAAACCTTGAACTTTGAACTTTGAACTTGGAACTTTTCTTAATCCCGGGTCAGCCGCGCTCCCACTTAACCTTCAAAAAATGCGTCGCACAAGAGATGCACGGGTCATAGTTGCGCACCATCTGTTCGCACTGCCAGGTTAGCTGGTCCTCGGGCAAATGCAAGCGCTGGCTCACAAATTGATGCAGGTCGGCCTCGATGGTTCCCTGATTCTGGGAGGTGGGCGGCACGATCTTGGCCTCCAGGATGACGCCGTCGGTATCGAGCCGGTAGCGGTGGTAGAGCAATCCCCGGGGGGCTTCGGTGGCGGCGCAGGCCATCACCGCCCGGGGTTCCACCGGCACCGCCGGCCGATCCGGCTTCACGTAAGCCTCGATGATGGCCAGGGCCTCCTCCACCGCGAAGAGCAACTCTACCGCCCGGACGATGATGCTCTGAAAGGGGTTCAGGCAAACCGGTCCCAGGCCGGCCTCCCGGGCCATTTCCTTGGCCAGGGGGGTGAGCCGATCAAAGTTCAGGTTGTAGCGGGCCAGGGGACCGGCAAAATAGGACCCCCTTTCTTTCAGGCTCGAATGCAGGGCGTGGGAGTGGGGCACCTGCTCTTCCACGAAGTGCTGCTCGTAGTCCTTAACCGCAATATCCAGCCCCTTATTGGACACCACCCGGCCTTCGTTGAAGGGGTATTCGGCCCCGTGGCGCAGGGCCACAAACTCATAGTCTTGCTTAAACTCCGGGAAGGTGAAACCGCCCACCCAGCGCACCGTTTTGACCGCCGCCTCCCGGGCCCACTTGAGGCTTTCGGCCAGGGGCGCCAGGTCCCGGGGGTTGGGCGCCTTATAGAAGCCGCCCACCCGGACATTGATGGGGTGGATCTCCCGGCCGCCCAGGACCGTGACGATGTCGTTGCCCACCTTCTTCAACCTGAGCCCCATTTTCACCGTGTCCGGATGGTCCTGGGCCATCTGGATGGCGTCCTGGTACCCCAGGAAGTCCGGGGCGTGGAGCATGAAGACGTGGAGACCGTGGGACTCGATCCACTCGCCGCAATAGAGCAGCCGCCGCAACGCCCGGATGGGCCCGGGAATCGTCACTCCCAGGGCGCTTTCCATGGCGTGCACCGCGGTCATCTGATAGGCCACCGGGCAGATGCCGCAGATGCGGGAAGTGATATCCGGCGCTTCAGTAAAGTTGCGCCCCTTTAAAAAAGCCTCAAAAAAGCGCGGCGGCTCAAAGATCTTCAACTGCACCCGGGTCACGGCGTTATCTTTAATCCGGATGTTGAGGCCCCCTTCGCCTTCCACCCGGGCCAGATATTTGACAATGATATTTTTACCGGTCATGGGCTTCGCTCTCCTGGCGAAAGGCGGGGGCGTTAGCGTAAAAGGCCCGGAAGGCCCGCACCAGGTTGGGCTCGCTCATGTCCAACCTCTGGCTGAACCAGGCGGCCAGAGACGCAGTGTTGGGCGTCTCCTTGGGGCCGTAGCAGCCATAGCAGCCGCGGTGATAAGTGGGACAGAGCGCCCCGCAGCCCGCATGGGTTACCGGCCCCAGGCAGGGGATGCCCATGACCATCACGCAGATATTGCCCCTAATCTTGCAGTCGAGGCAAACGCTGTGAGACCGGACCATGGGGGGCCGTCCCTGCAAAAAGGCGCTGATTACCGACAGGAGCTGGCGCTTGTTAATGGGGCAGCCGTTGAGGCCGAAATCCACCTTGACGTGGGCCGCAATCGGGGTGGACTCCTTCAGAGTCTGGATATACTCGGGGTGCTCATAGACCGCGTTGATAAAGTCGTTGACATCCTTGAAATTACGCAGGGCCTGGATGCCCCCGGAGTTGGCGCAGGTGCCGATGGCCACCAGGTATTTGGAAGCCCGGCGCACCTGCTTAATCACTTCCGCATCGTGGGCCGTGGTGATGGAGCCGTCCACCAGGGTCAAATCATAGGGGCCTTTGACCATAGCCCGGGAGGCTTCGACAAAATAGGCGATCTCCACCGCCCCGGCGATGGTGAGCAGTTCGTCTTCACAATCCAGCAGGGAAAGCTGACAGCCGTCGCACGAGGCGAATTTCCACACCGACAGTTTGGGCTTGCGCTTAACGGCCATGTCACACCTCCCGCCGGTCGAACCAGTCTTTGATGCGGTCAAAGCGGAACACCGGGCCGTCCTTGCAGACAAAAAATGGCCCCCACTGGCAGTGGCCGCACAGGCCGATGCCGCATTTCATGTTGCGCTCCATGGAGACGTAAATCTGCGAGGGTGCCAGTCCATGGCTCATGAGTTCCAGCACCGTGAAACGCATCATCACCCCCGGGCCGCAGACCAGGGCCACGGTACTGGGGGGGTCAAACCGGGCCCGGTCGATGATCTTGGTCACCACCCCCACGTTGCTGCGCCAATCGTCGTTCGCCGAGTCCACGGTGACGTGGACCCGGAGGTCGAAGCGGCCGCGCCAGACCTCCAGTTCCTTGGGGTAGAGCAGGTCCTTGGGGGTCCGGGCGCCATAGATCACCTCGATATTGCCGAACTCGCCCCTATGGTTAAGCAGGTGGTACAACGCCGGCCGCAAGGGCGCCAACCCCAGGCCGCCGGCGATAATCAGCACGTCCTCGCCCGCCACCCGGTCCACCGGCCAGGGGACCCCGAAGGGACCCCGCACTCCCAGCGCCTCTCCCCGCTTCAGGCGGCAGATGGCCCGGGTGACGTTCCCCACGTCGCGCACGGTGTGCACCAGGGTTCCGGGGCGAGCCGGATCGCCGCTGATGGAGATGGGCACCTCGCCGGCCCCGAAGGCATAGAGCATGTTGAATTGACCCGGGGCGAAGGCAAAATTCGTGGCGCCATCGGCCCGGGTCAGGTCCAGGGTATAGGTGTCGGCGGTCTCCCGCTTCACTTTCTGGACCACAAAAGGGGTCGGCAGCATTGGATCCGGCTGGTTTGCTGTCATATGCCTTCTCGGTACTTGGTCAGGGAGTCCGGTAGGGGCGGGTTTAAAACCCGCCCCTTGTACTGAAAAATCAGACAACTTCTTGGCTGCTTCTTCTCGTCCCCAGGCTTAGCTTGGGGATGCCATTGCCCGTGGCGCCTTAAATCTTCATCAATAGTGGCACAGGCCTCTGGCCTGTGGGAAGCAGGGTATGACAGTTAAGTTTTTTCACAGGCCAGAGGCCTGTGCCACTGATATTTTGGTTTTCCCAAACAGCTTTCCCCGCCAGACCACCCACCACTGTATCAATCTCCATAAAAATCGGCCAATTGGGACTTGGTCACCCGGAACTGCACCGCAAGGTGGTGGGCGTAGCGCCGCATAAGTTCATACCCGAAATCATGGTCCCGGTTGCATCGGTCCATGAGACCCTGAACCTCCAGGCTGATGACCCGGGTCAGATCCAGGGCCCGGGCATCCAGATGCCAGTGATACGGCTGGTCAAACCACAGCCACCCCAAGACCTCGCCCTCTCCGATGGTTTGAACGGTGAGCGGTCCCCGGCGGGCCCGGTAGATTTCCACCGCCACCCGGCCGTGATGGATGACGTAAAACTTCCGGGCCTCCTCGTTATCCTGGCACAGGAATTTTCCCGGGGTAAAGGTCTCCCGGGAAGCGCACTCGACGATAAGCTTGAGATAGCGCGTATCCAGGCCTTTGAAAAAGGGATGCGCCGCCAGAATGGGTTCACTCGTCTCCATGGTGCTACTCCTTCACTACTCCCGCGGCCGTTTCCCGGATGGCCCGGACTTCCTCGGTGAGGTCGATGCCCACGGGGCACCAAGTGATGCAGCGTCCGCAGCCCACGCAGCCCGAACAACCGAACTGGTCGATCCAGGTGGCCAGCTTGTGGGTCAGCCACTGGCGGTAACGGGACTTAGGCGAGGTGCGGATGCTGCCGCCGTGCAGATAGGAGAAATCCACGCTGAAGCAAGAGTCCAGACGCCGCCGCCGCTCCCCCGCCGCGCCGGTCAGGTCCAGGGAATCCTCCAGTGTATGGCAAAAACAGGTGGGGCAGACCATGGTGCAGTTGCCGCAGGTCAGGCAGCGGGCCGTCACCTCATCCCAGCGAGGATGTTCGTAATTGGCGTAGAACAATTCTTTGATGCCGATGGTATCGAGTTCCCGGCCCATATTCCCGGCCACGGCCGCCACCACCCGGGCCGCGGCGTCAACCTCGGCGTGCGTCGCGGTGCGCTCCGGAAGTTCCCGGATAAGATCGGCCCCCCCGCATGGTGCCGATCTCCACCACGAAGAAATGCTCCTCGCCCCGGAGCACCTCCGTCAGGGCCAGGTCAAAACCCGCCGCGGCCCGGGGACCGGTCCCCCTAGAGCCGCAGAAACAAACGCCCGCCTCCTGGTGGCCGCAATTTACTGCAACAATCAAGGCCTGCTCCCGCCGGGCTTTGTAGGTGGGATCAACATAGGCCCCCTGAAGATAAACCCGGTCCTGCACCGCCATGGCCGCCAATTCACAGGACCTGACCCCCACAAAGGCGAACTTGGGGACCGCCTCGCCCCCGGGAATAACGCCAAATCCGGCCCCTTCCCTCTGGGCCTGGTAAAGGGTCTGGCGCGGCGGCAGGAGAAACTGCTTCCAAGATTGCTGTCCCACCGCGAACCCGAAGAAGGCCTGATCCGGCCGCGGCTCCAGGCGAAAGGTCCCCCCCGCCTGAATCGCAGTCCAGCCGACGGGCAAATCTTTAACCTTGCCGATCTCCCCGTAGATCAGCTGGCCGTCTTCCAGGGTGGGGCCCATCACTTGATAGCCCCGGCCGGCCAGGGCGTCCAGCAGGGTCTGAAAATCCGCGGCTGCCAAACTCAGCCGCGTCCCGACCGTAAGAGATGACGCTGTCATAGATTTATCGGCCTCCCGGTTGCAAACGGCCACCACGCCCCCAAACAGCCCAAATCTCCTCATAGGCCGCCGGCATCTTACTACACTATAGGACCCGTCAGGAACGGCGTCAAGAGACATCCGCGGCGTTTGCCTCCTGTGGGACCCCGCCTGCCTCGGGCCTATGGGCCAATATCGGCATTCGGCGCCTTGAGATAAATCACCATGAACGTAGGGGCGGACCTGTGTGTCCGCCCTGGAGCGAGGACGCACAGACAGGTCCGCCCCAATACAATAATGTTCACTGAGCCCGAACCATATAGAAGAATGGCGTTCCGCAGGCGGCAGGCCCCCGCCCCGGAAACAAGATGAGGGAGGGGAAGTGGGCTCACTTCCCCTCCCCCGGGCCGGTGGTGGGAGGGAGGTGTGGATAAGTTCAGACGGCCGCGTTAGAGGCTCGACAGCCGCCCCTAATAGGCAAAAGTGACGTTCAATCCACCGTAGACGTGGTTCTGCTGTTTATCCCAGGATGCCCCGCGCAACAGTGGGGTTGCATCGCCGCCGGCGGCGTACCAGAACCCTATCTTGGGTGCAATAGTTACGTACTTGTGCACCGGGACATTTAAAGTCGCGTACAACTGCCCGGCCAGGGGACCGGAAAAGGCTTCGTCGGGATCGCTGGAGTTGAGGTTGGGGTAGGCCACCTGGTCCCGGGAAAACAGGAAGAGAAAATTATGCCCCACCTCCAAGGTGAGGTTGCTGTTGTCCTGAATTTTATAAGGCAGCTCAAAGACCCGGGAAATCCCTAAGGTCAGCCACCACCCCGGATAATGAAAAACTTCCTGGTTGGCGGTGACGGCCAATTTGAACCAATTAACATCCGCCGATAGGCCGTAGTAGATTTCAAAGGAGTCCCCCTGGGGATTGAATGCCGAGTCCAAAGCATAGTAAATCACCCCCAAGTTGGCTGAGACGCTCTTGATGGCGGTGCCGGCATAAAGCTCCCGGCTGTAGCCGAAAGTGAAGTCGGTCTCATTCCACTTGGCTCCCCTGTCGGGTTGCAAAAAGGGGTTGCTCTCATGGGTGTCAAAGTTGCCCCAGACATTCAGCGAAAAACCCTTATAAGCCCCGGTTAGTGACGGCTGCAAGACCGCCGAACTGCGGCTCAGAGCAAACCCCCGCCAGATATACTGGCTCAGGATATCCACTCCCAAACTGGCCGTGGGCCGGTCTTCCGCCGGTGCTTCCTCTTTTTTTTGGGCCTCATCCGCCAACCCGGCCGGCGCCCAGCCCATCATCAGGCTGAAAATCAAGCCCAGGCTCATGAACCATTTCCCTTTCACCCCTAATCGATTCATACCCCTTCTCCTTCGTTCGGTTATAGTGAGTTCGCAGGGTGCGAACCTGTTGTTCTCATACCCGGTGGCGACGGGGAGAAGAGGTCTACTCCTTTCCCCCCGCCTAAATTACACCGCCGCGTCGCCTTTTTCCCCGGTGCGGATCCGGATGACTTCCGCCACCGGATACACAAAGATCTTGCCGTCGCCGATCCGGCCGGTGCGGGCCTTGTCTACAATGGTGTCAATGATGGCCTGCACCTTTTCGTCCGCCGCCACGATCTCTATCTTCACCTTGGGCAGGAAATCAACCTGGTACTCCATACCCCGGTAGACCTCCCGGATGCCTTTTTGCCGTCCAAACCCCTTGACTTCGGTCACCGTCATGCCTTCGACACTGATGGCATGGAGGGCTTCCTTCACCGGCTCTACCTTGAAGGGCTGGATAATCGCCTCGATCTTTTTCATGTTCAGTCTCCCTTATTACAGGCTATACCCGGTTTCTTGATGCTCAGTGATATCCAAACCGGCCACTTCATCTTCCGGTGATACCCTGAGGCCCATGGTGGCGTCAAGGATTTTGAAGAGTATGTAGCTGGCGACAAAAGAGAAGACCATGGTCGCTACCACCGCGATCACCTGGATGAGAAATTGACCGGGGTTGCCATAGAACAGCCCGTCGGCCCCGGCGGAGTTTACCAATTTGGAAGCGAACAGACCCGTGGCCAGGGCACCCCAGACGCCGCCGACGCAGTGCACTCCCACCACGTCCAGAGAGTCGTCATATCCCAGACGGGGCTTGAGCAATACCGCCAGGTAGCAGATGATCCCGGCCCCGATACCGATGAGGATGGCAGACATGGGACCAACAAAGCCCGCCGCCGGGGTGATGGCCACCAGACCGGCCACGGCGCCGGAAGCCGCACCCAGGGTGGTGGGCTTGCCCCGGACAATCCATTCCGTCGCTACCCACGCCAGGGTGGCGGCGCAGGTGGCCAAGTGCGTGGCCGTGAAGGCCGAAGACGCCAGGGCGTTGGCGGCCAGGGCGCTGCCGGCGTTGAATCCGAACCAACCGAACCACAGCAGCCCAGCCCCCAGGACGGTCATGGGCAGGTTGTGGGGGATAAAGGTGGTGTGGTTGCCGTAACCCTGGCGCTTGCCCACCACCAGGGCCGCAGCCAGGGCCGCGATACCGGCGTTGATGTGAACGACCGTGCCGCCGGCGAAATCCAGGGCCCCCAGGCCCTTGAGCCAGCCGCCGTCACCCCAGACCCAGTGGGCCACCGGACAATAGACCAGGGTAACCCAGAGGACCATGAACACCAGAAAGGCGCTGAATTTCATCCGTTCGGCAAAGGCGCCGGTGATCAAAGCCGGGGTGATGATGGCGAACATGGCCTGATAAATCATGAAGGTCTGGTGCGGGATGGTTTCGGAATAGGTCTTGAAAGGCTCGGTTCCCACCCCCATGAGACCCAGATAATCCAGATTGCCGATGAAGCTGCCCACATCGGGGCCAAAGGCCAGGCTATAGCCCCATAAGGCCCAGATAACCCCGACCACCCCCAGCAGGATAAAGTTCTCCATGAGGGTTGCCAGGACATTTTTGGACCGCACCATGCCGCCGTAAAACAGGGCTAACCCAGGGGTCATGAGCATGACCAGGGCGGCGGACACCAAGACGAAGGCCGTATCAGCCGGATTCATAATACCATTTCTCCTCAGACGTGAATTTATGATATTATGGGTTAAGCAAATCCCGTGCCATTTTATTTCATAGATAATTCAGTGAGTTACACTTTTTAAGCTTTTTCCTATTTTACATTAATGTATGTTTAGTGTATTTTCCCATACCTTATTGTACGACAATCGCCCCAATATCCACAGAATCCGTCACAAAGTGACAATCATGTAGGTTTACGCGATCACGAAACCCTTGCCGGAGAGTGCCGCATCCTCCGCACCCAAGCCGGGTAATTTGCTAACCGCGGCCGACGGCCGGCCGCCGACCTGGGAGCGTTTCTTAAATTAGAGGGACATATAGGGTTGCCATAATTGCCTTCACCTTGGAGGCTTCTTAAATAACCGTATTACTTCTAAATCACTATGCTGTTTGGGGTCATCTCCAATCATGAAATTCCTTGTCGGGATGATAAATTTTCTCCCCGGGAAAAAAACAGGGCAGCCCTTGCTTTTTTATTAATAGTAATTATTACTAAAAAATAAGGGTTATCTGTAAATCAATGCAACCCCCTAACGGGCGGAGACCTCCGGCCCAGGGATCGGAGCGGATGCTTTCAGGAAAGATAATCCATTAAACCAAAGGAAGAGGAGATTGATTATGTGCAGCTGTAACTGTAATTGCCAGCAAAAAGAGGAAAAGCCGGCTGCCACTGGGGCCGAGAAGAAGAATTATATCTGCTACCAGTGCAACACCTTTAAGGACGCTCCCAGTGGAGCGGCCCCGCCGGAATGCTGTGGCAAGAAAATGCAGGAGATGGATTAACCGCCGGCTAAAACAGGGCCCGCCTGAGGGGGTGGCGTCCGCGCCGGCGCGGTAACGTTGTTTCGGCAAACCGACACAAGGAGATGATAGGCATTATAGGGAATGCCAAAAGTTTTTTCCGATCCTTGATATCCACTAATCCCCCTGACCCCCCTTTATAAAATGGTGGAACTACCGGGGATTGCTGTTAAATTCCACCTTTGAAACAGGGGGAGTTAGGGGGATTTGAGAACCTCCAGACGGAAGGAATTTTAGCAAACGCCATAAATGTAAGGAATATTAACGACGGAGGAACAGATGTCCAACCCGGAAGAAATGTATCAGTGCCAGATGACCAACTGCGGCTATATCTATGATCCGGCTCATGGCGACAAGAAGGGTAAAATCCCCAAGGGCACGCAGTTCAAGGACCTGCCGGAGGACTGGAAATGCCCCTGCTGCGGCGCCAGCAAGGCAATGTTCAAGCCTCTGGCGGGCCCGGGTTCGGTGGCCGAGCAGGCGGTGAAGTGCTCTACGTGAGCGGCGGCGGCCTCGGAGATTGAAAAAGTGAACGAGATGTCCAACCCTCCAAATGATCCCCCGGGCAAGGAGCCGGACGGCGCCGCCGGGGATACGGTCTTAATCTTACGCCCCTATCCGGTCCGGGTGGGACAGAAGATCACCATTGAAGGTGGGCCCCGGCGGGGCGACTGGGAGATAATCGGGGTGGGCGACCGGAAGCTGAGGCTGCGCTGTCCCATCTCCCACAAGGAACTTGACTGCGACTGGTTTTGCTACGTGGTCACCGAGGCGGCCGGAGTTCCCTGGCCCCACCGGCACTAAGGCGCGATATCTCACCCCGCCTGATTCAAGGCGATGGCACGCAAAAATCAGCCCGGTGCGCCGGGCTCACCAGTTAGGAGGCTTTAGGCCATGAACGCGACCCAGGATAAAGTTTTTTGGAAGTGCAGCAAGTGCGGTTACACCGTCACGCAGCCCAAACCCCCGGAGCAGTGCCCCGAATGCAAGGAAACCTGCGAATTTAAGAACGTGACTTGCTATGCGCCGGAATGCGGGCTCGGCAACATCGACCCGCGCCTTTAAGCCGGATGGCAGCGAGTTGATGGGGGCCTTCGTTACGAGTTAAGCGCCAGCCGGGGGCTCGCGGCGGTGGCCGAGTCAGAAAATAAAACGCAACGGGAGAGGGGAAAGTCGCCATGAGCCGCGATTTTCCCCCCAACCCCCTGGGCCACAGCCGCACTCTTTAGAGGAGCGGTTTGATCAGTGACTCGAATTCCGCCTTACTCTTGGCTCCCAGAATTTTGTGGGCAATATTGCCCTGCTTGTCAATGATGAAAGTAAGGGGCACCAATTCCACGCCGCCGTAAGCCTTGCTCACCGCGTCATTTCCCTCCAACACCGGGTAAGCCAGGTTCAACTGCGTCACGATTTGCTTCAGTTGGTCAGGGGTGGAGGACAGGCCAATCCCCAGAACCTGGAGGCCCTGCCCTTTGAGTTCCTGGTGCATCCGGCTCAGATGCGGCATTTCCTCCCGGCAGGGACCGCAAAAAAAGGTGAAGAAGTTGACCAACACCACTTTGCCTTTGAACTGGCTCAGGCTGTATTCTGTGCCGTCCTGGACGGCTTTCAGGGAAAAGTTCGAGGCGCTGGCGGCCCACCCGGAGGCGGCCCCGGTCAGGAGGAAGATAACCGCTACCAGCACCAGCCAGAATCTTGCCGGACCCAACATGCATTTCGTCTTCATGAATATCTCCTTAGCCTGGATTGCGCTTTATTTGTTCCCTTAATATATATCCGAAAAAGCCCGCCGCCACTAGTGGTTCATTTTTTATAGTATCGTCGACCTTCTTCGGGCTGGCCCGGAGGCCTTATTCTTCCGGTCCAGGTATGAGGGAGATGGGGGAGCGGCCCGGGAAAATACCTGCCCGAAACTTTCTCCGGGTTGACATCCCTCCACCGGAATATTAATTATTTACGCCAATGAGCCGATAAAGTCTCAAAACGCCAGGAAGGAGATGTACTTTATGCGCAAACACCGTATGCTTTTGAGTTTGGTAATGGCAGGCATCTTGCTGTTCGTGGCCGCCGCCGCCAAGGCCGAAGAGGGGCCGATCTACCCCATCGGGGAAATCACCATTGAAGCCAAGCAGTTGGCCGCCGGGGTGGGATACAGTTGGGGTGACGGGGTCATGAAGTTCCAGGGCAAGGAATATCCTTTCACCGTCCAGGGTCTCAACGTGGCGGCAGTGGGGTTCGCCAAGGTCCACGCCGTGGGCGACGTCTACAACCTGAAGAGCGCGGCGGATTTAGCCGGCAATTATGTCGCAGTGAGCGCCGGCCTGAGCCTGGCCAAGGGCGTCGCGGGCTTAAGCATGAGGAACGACAAGGGCGTGGTCATCAACCTGCGGTCGGCCCAGCAAGGGGTGCAGTTGAACCTGGGCCTTGACGGCTTCAGCATTAAGATGAAATAGCCCCCACCGTGATCGAGGGCTACCCCTCCCTATTGCAGCTACAGGCTTGCAGGCGGGCGATGAGACCCATCGCCCGCCTTTTTTTGCGGTTTCCGGCAATTCTTGATAAAATCTGCCGTCACTGGAGGATGATGGCGGTTTCCGTCCGATTCACGGTACCGATGAGGTAATTGCCATAAGCTGGACCGGAGGCGCCCTCTCACGGCAGGCATGATTTTATCGGCGGCTATCTTTGCGCCAATACTCGGAGCCCGGCATGTATAGAAATCTCGTCGCCTGGTCAAGGTCTCTCCGTTTTTTGCAGCTTGCCGTCTTTATCCTCTTATTTCTGCTGATTGTGCCGTTCATGGGCGGCCACCCTTACATCAGTTTTCTGTTCCAGCTCGTTCTCTTGAACGCCTTGCTGGTATCGCTGTCGGCCAGTGACCGCCTCCCCCGGTTACGCTGGGTGCTGATAGTGCTCTGGATCGCCGGGATGATCCTGTTCTCCAAGCACAACCTGTTTCCAGGACCGGGCTCGCACCGCTTGGAGCTGGTGCTGGGGGCGTCTTTTTACCTGCTGTTTCTGCTTGGCTGCATCGCGGCCACCCTCACCTATGTCTTTAAAAGCCCGCGGGTTACCCTGGACACCATCTTTGCGGCGGCGGTGGTCTATTTCTTGATCAGCATCATTTTTGCCACGTTTTACAGCATCTTATATTCCTTTAATCCCGGCATGTTCAACCTGGCGCTGAATATTACCCCGGAGGAGCCCCATTTCCTGATTACCGATATGGTCTATTTCAGCCTGAGCACCATCGTGGGGGTGGGCTTCGGCGACATTCTGCCTCTGTTGCCTTTCCCCCGCATGGTGGCGGTAGTGGAGGCGGTGGTGGGACACTTCTACATGGCGGTGCTCATCGGCTGGCTGGTGGGTATGTTCATTTCCGAGGCGCTGCAGACCGGGCCGAAGCCGACGGCGCCGAAAAGTTCCGGTCCTCCAGGGGACTGAGCCATGGGGCGACCGCCGCGAGGGGGGCGCCGCAGGGTTATTACACCAAGTTGCGCTCAACGACTATTTTTGCAGCGAAACTCAAATCCCTCGCCTGCCCTATCATAACCAACCGCGGCCGGCCCTGAGCCGCTAAGGAGGCAAGATGCTACGGATTACGCTATCGATCTTCATGGTTGCCCTGATAATCGCCGGTTTCTCCCCACCCTCGGCCCAGGCCGCGGAGACCCCTTCTCCTCCCAGCATCAGCGTGGACGCCGACGGCAAGGTGACGGCCACCCCGGACCTGGCCCGCCTGACCCTGGAGGTGGAGACCCAGGCGGCCACGGCCGCCGCCGCCGGTCAGGAAAACGCCAAGCAGGCTAACTCCCTGCTCGCCGCGGTCAAGCCGGTACTGGGCCCCCAGGACAAGCTCCGGACCCTGGGCTATCGCCTGATGCCGGTGCATGCTTATAAGGACAAGTCCTCTCCCCCGGAAATCAAGGGCTACCGGGCCGTCAATCAGATCGAGGTTAAGCTCCTGGATGTGGCCCGGTTGGGCACCGTGATCGACACCGCCATGAAAAGCGGCGCCACCAGGGTTAATGGGCCCGACTGGAGCCATTCCCGCCTCGAAGAACTGCAGCGCCAGGCTGCGGTCAATGCCCTGGAACGCGCCCGCCACATGGCCGAAGCCCTGGCCCAGGCCGCGGGGCTCAAAATCAAGGGCGTGGACAAGATCTCCACCGGGATTCGCATCATTGCCCCCCGGGGCGCAGGCGACTCGCGCCTGATGGCCGCCGCGGCCAGCCCCACCCCCATAGAAGTGGGTGAGGAGGAGATCAGGGCCCACCTCCAGGCGGTATTTCTGGTCAGTCCTTGACCTCGGGGTTTTTCCGGGCCTTCCTTTACAAGGGTTAACTTAGTGGTTATCATTAATTTAATTAACCATTGGAGGACATCCGTGAGCGATACGAAAAAATTGGTGGAAAAAGCCCTGGAAAAGATACGTCCCATGCTCCAGCGTGACGGGGGCGATATTGAACTCGTGGAAGTGAACGACGGCGTGGTCAAAGTCCGTCTTACAGGGGCCTGCAAAGGCTGCCCCATGTCCCAGATGACCCTGAAACAAGGGGTGGAAAAGATGCTCCTGAAAGAAGTCCCGGGCCTCAAAGAGGTCCAGGCCGTTTAATGGCGCGGGTCGGCGGCCGGCAGGCAATCTGCGTCCGGCCCGTCGGCCCCCGGTTTTTCCCCTCCGCCGCCCCATCGGCCCCAGGATAAAAGCCTCCCGGCTCAAATATGCTTGACATCAGAGCATAACCGGCCATAATTAAAACACGTGGGGATGTAGCTCAGCTGGAAGAGCGCCTGCTTCGCATGTAGGAGGTCAGGGGTTCGAGTCCCCTCATCTCCACCACGAATTAGCAAGAATTACAAGAGGTTGGCAATCGAAGGGTTGCCGGCCTTTTTTATGTTCGGGCCAAGGGTTGATAGGCAACCCGGATATCCGCCCGGCCGGGTTACTCCTCCAGGCCAAGGTAGGGTGCGGCGTGCCTCAGGTGCTGCTGAAAATTCTCCTGGTAGGCCCGGGTGAGGTCGGGGAGGTCATCTATGATCAGAAGGTTTTCGGCGTTCTTGTTTTCAGCCGCCTTGGTGAAATTAAAGGAGCCGCTAATCACCACCCGGTTGTCGATAATCATGATTTTATTGTGGGCGATGGCGTGCTTGTCGTCGATGAACACAGGGATTTCCATGTTCTTCAAAAACGTGGCCGCGGAATATTTCTGGCTCCGGTTGGATTTGTCCAAAACCGCACTGATCTTAACGCCTCGTTTGTGGGCTCGAATCAGCGCCTGAGCGATGGCCTGGCTGGTGAAGGAGTAGGCCTGAAGAAGAATTTCCGACTTAGCCTGGTTAATCTCACAGAGGACGGCGTCGGTGCAGCCGCCGTGGGGGGAGAAGTAAACCCGGATGGACCCGGCCTGGGCCAGGCCGCAGGTTGCCCCCAGGAACAGGATAAACCACAGGAGGGGTAAGGCTCTTTTCTTCATCATAGCTCTCTGGGTAGGCAAGCCGCCCCGGTTGAGATTATCAGGCGGGGAATGCCGCCCTTAGCTGTGCTCTGGTCCTTTACCGTCAGTCCCACTCTAACAGGAAGTGGCTGGTGATGCCAGGACTGTTGACCTTCCGGGGTGGTTTTTGGGTGAGCCATTTTCCGTTCTCTCGGGGCTATGTCGCAGACCCCGGGAAAATGGTAAGATGCGGGCAACGGCGAGGATCCCTGGCCCTGGCTGAATCGGTCACCCTAGAGGCGGTATGCGCATCATCGGTCATCTGGATATGGACGCCTTTTTCGCGGCCATTGAAGAACGGGACCACCCGGAACTGAAGGGGCGGCCTCTGGTCGTGGGGGCCGACCCCGCGGGCGGCCTGGGCCGGGGGGTGGTGTCCACCGCCAATTACCCGGCCCGGGTTTACGGCATTAATTCGGCCATGCCCATTTCTCAGGCCTGGCGGCTGGCCGAAGCCGCCAGGCGCCGGGGCCGGCCCGCCACGGTATTCGTGCGAGGCTCCCACCGCAAATATGGCGAGGTCTCGGCCCGAATCATGGGCATCTTGCACGAGTATGCCCCGGTGGTGGAGGGAGCCGGCATCGATGAGGCCTATTTTGATTTGAGCTTTACCGGCTCCTATGACCGGGCGGCGGACCTGGCCCGGCAGATCAAGGCGGCGATTCTGGCCCAAGAAAGGCTCACCGCTTCCATCGGCATCGGTCCCAACAAAATGGTCGCCAAGATCGCCTCGGATTTTCATAAACCCGACGCCTTGACCCTGGTCACGCCGGAAGAAGCCGAAGACTTTCTGGCGCCTATGGCCGTACGGAAAATTCCCGGCATCGGGCCCAAGACCGAGAAGGTGTTGGCTAAGCTGGGGATCAAAACCGTCAAGGATTTAAAGAGGTTTACGCCGGAGGAACTTCAGGAAAAATTCGGCAAGTGGGGTCCATCGCTCTATGAGCGGATTCGGGGCCGACACGACAGCCCCCTGGTGACTTCATGGGAGCCCAAATCCGTGGGGGAGCAGGAGACCTTTGCACAAGATACCCGGGATCTGGAATTTATCTTCTCCCGCCTCTGGGAGCTGTGCCGGGAGGTGCACCGGCGCTTTACCGCCGGGGGTTTCCACACTTACCGCACCGTGGTGGTCACGGTGCGCTTCGCCGACTTCGAGACCTACTCCCGTTCCCATACCCGGGCGGCGCCCGCGGCCTCCCGGCGCCGGTTAACCTTTGAAGCCATGAAACTCCTGATGCCCTTTCTGGACAGTAGGGAGAACCCCCGAGGCAAACTCATCCGCCTCATCGGCGTGCGGGTGGAGAAGTTAGGCCGAGAATGAGACCGATTGGCGGCCAGGGCCGGGGCTTTTTCGTATATGGCCCTGCCCTGCCCCTCGTCAAGCTCCGGGGTTTTCCCCCCAAAAGGCCCATCGTGACGGCGCGGCGGCTAAACTAGGGATGAAAAGATCTTTGCGGCGGGGACGGGCCAGCGGGGCCGGACCTGCGCCGGCCCCCCGGGACACCCTTACCACTTGGCGTCGAAAATACTGGTAACCTTGGAGAGAATGCCTTTGGGCTGGGACTGGGCGGCCAGAAGTTCTTGGCATTCCTGGATACGTCCCTGGGCTTCGGCATTCTTGGGGAACTCGGGGTAATCCTGCGTGAGGGCCTGATAGCGGTCGATAGCGGCCTGGTAGCGTTTGGTCTTATAGTAGAACTCGGCCACATAAAATTCGTGTTCCGCCAAATCCTTGCGGCAGCGGGCCAGATAAAAATCCGCCTTGGTGATGTATTCGCTGTCGGGATATTTTTGCTTGAGCCGCTTGAATTCGTCTATTGCCTTCAGGGTATAAGTCTGGTCTCGGTCAATGGTGGAGCGCTGGCGATAGAAACACTGGCCTTCCCGGAAGATGCAATATGGCACAGCCTTGTTGGTGGGATGGAGTTTTTCGAATTCCCGGTAGGCCTGAAAGGCTTCCTCGTACTTCTTTTTAAAGAAATAGGCATCCGCCACCTTGAGTTGGGCCAGGAGGGCCTGATCGCTGTATGGGTAGCGATCCCGGACCTTTTCGAAGGTCTCGATGGCGTCATCATACTTCTTCTTTTTCAGATCCTTAATGCCTTCCTCGGCCAAAATCTCCGGGGGCCTTTCGTCGGTTTTTTCTTTGCCGAACCAGCCCTTAACCGTGGAGCAACCCAAGGTGAAGGTGAGGAAAACCAAAGGCAGAAGGATTTTGGCAAAGGTTTTGTATTTCATAATTTACCCGTTCTTGAGGGTTTCGAGATATCTTTCCACGGCGATGGCGGCAACGGTGCCGTCACCCACGGCGGTGGAAATCTGCCTCTCCCATTTGGAGCGCACATCCCCGGCGGCAAAAATGCCCGGTATGCCGACCTCCATGGCCGCATTGGTAACGATGAAGCCCCATTTGTCCAGGGGCAGAAGGTTGCCGAGCCAGGCGGTATTGGGCACCATGCCGATGGCGATGAAGGCCCCCGTAACCGGCAGGGTGGAGTGCTCCCCGGTCTTGACGTTGTGCAATTCCAGGGCTTCCAGTGCGGATTGGCCTTTGAATTCGGTGACCACGGTGTTCAGATGAACCTGCACTTTGTCTATCGCAAAGACGCGTTCCTGCAGGTATTTGCAGCCTCGAAACTGATCGCGGCGGTGGATCAGGTGGATTTTTTTGGCAAAGCGCTCCAGGAAAAGGATTTCGGTGAGGGCATTGTCACCCCCGCCCACCATGGCGATTTCCTCATCTTTAAAAAAGGCGCCGTCGCAGGTGGCGCAGAAGCTGACCCCGTGGCCGGCGAGCTTATCTTCCCCCGGGACCCCCAACCGCCGATAACGGGCCCCCGTGGTAATGATAACCGCGCCAGCCGTGAGTTGGCCATCCTCGAGGACAACCGTTTGCGCCGACTTGCCGGGTTTCAGCTCCAGGACTTCCTGGTTGCGGATTTCCAGGCCGAAGCGCTCCGCCTGTTGGCGCATCCGATCGCTGAGCTCGAAGCCGGTAATCCCTTCCGGAAAGCCAGGGTAGTTCTCCACCAGATCGGTGCCCATCATCTGCCCGCCGTGGGTGAGCTTTTCCAGGAGCACGGTCTTGAGGCGGGCTCGCCCGGCATAGATGCCCGCGGTCAGCCCGCCTGGGCCGCCGCCAACAATGATAAGGTCATAATCCCACTCAGGCATAACGGGCCGGTTTAGAGGGCTTTCTTCAAGGCGTTTTCAATGATGGAACGGGAGACGGCGCCGGTGATCTGCTCCACCACCTGGCCCCCTTTGAAAATGATCAGGGTCGGGATGGCCCGGATGCCATACTTGGCCGGGGTCTTGGCGTTTTCGTCCACGTTCATCTTGGCCACTTTGACCTTGCCCTGGTAATCCCGGGCAATCTCTTCCACCACGGGGGCAATGGCCCGGCAGGGGCCGCACCAGGCCGCCCAAAAATCCACCAAGGCCGGAATATCGGACTTCATGATTTCCTGTTCGAAATCAGCGTCGCTTACCTGAAGAGGTTCAGCCATACTTTTCCTCCTAAGATAAAATAGGACTAATGCTGCTATTACTATCTTTTTTGGGCGCTTTTTGTCAATGACTTTTCCGGGGCCGCAAAAGCAAAGGACTTAGTCGGTGGTGAAACTATCTTAGCCCGGGAGCCCTATGGCCGAAGAGAAGTTAGTTTTAGACCATCTCATGCCTTACTCCTCCTTACGAATCACCGGCCAAAAGTCAGTGCCGATGATTTTGCCCTTTGGAATCGCCTCCATCTGGTTCCCTTCACCCTCTCTTTTGTGGACCATCCCATTGAACCCCATCATCGTCAACGCGATCCGCAGTTATTGGAAAGCCTAAAGAAGGAAGCATGGGGCATTCTGGCCTGGTTAGTGCGGGGATTTAAAGAATATGAAATTGGAGGACTCACACCCACCCCCTCAAGTCATTACCGCCACAAAGGAATATCGAAAAAATGAAGATGATTTGGGGAAATTCATCGAAGCCTGGCGACCGGCAACCCCGCCGGCAGGCCCCGGGGTAGTTTGAACAAAGTCACCCTGGCGGTCTTGGTGGACAATAGGCCCCTGACGCTGGACCAAAGCCGGCATTATGAAGCCTGGTCTGATTGCTACATTCAAGCCGGCTTCGGTTCAGGAAAGATAGCCTTGAACGGGTAAATCCAAAGGGACCGGTCCCGGGTCGCCCGGAACGTTTGGACATCCGAGGGATCAGGCAGGAGTGGTGTGGCGTAGGAAGACATACTGGAGTCAACGGGGGTGGCTATTCTCCATGAACACCCATCTTCCCGTTGAAAACAGCGTTGGTTGAACACCTTTTGAACCGAGGAAGCACTACGCCAGGCCCTCTTGAAGTTTCGGCCCATAATTTACAAAAACTGGCCCATCATTGCCACCATAACCGGTGCACAACGAACTGGCCCCCGCCCCGAACTGCCCCCATCTTCTCTGAATTTAAACCGAGGTCCCTTGATTTAAATCCTGGTATTGCTATCCACTTTTTATTATATTTAATTTTTAGAATAATCGTTATGAGACTCGGTCCTTTCCACAGGGCTAATACCTTATAACCCTCAACCTCACGGCAGGCTTCTCTTTTGAATAAGTAGCTGCTATATTCAATTTTAAGTAAAAGGGTAACATCGGGGTAGAGTTATGAGCAATTCGGTGATGGAATTTTTGAAGAAGCCGATGTACGTAGGTGCGCTCCTGGTGATATTGGCGGCACTCCCCTCCAACGCTGTCGGGGTTAGCGAGGACAGAATTCTGGATTGCACCAATTCCATGAACCAGGAATTTGCCCTCAACAGGTTCCGGATAATCGGCGTTTCGGTTGACGCCGTCATAGATTCAGGCTTCTACCAGATAGTGTTTGTGGATGGCGATAAAGGCGATTTTGAGCTATGCCGGGGTAAGGTCGTCGAGGGCCTTGACCCCGGTGAGCGCAGGGGCCTGACCTATTATTATTGCTCAGATACCGGCCGGCAAAAGTTTGACCAGACGCCGGAGCGCTTCGCGGCCAAACCCGCGGCGACTTCGGCTCAGAAACAAGTGATGAGCCCCCCAAAAGACCTGGCCGCACCAGAAAAATCGCCGGAAAAAACCAAAGACCCGGTGTGCGGTCACGAGGTGGACGAAGATCAGGCTAAGGCCGCGGGGCTCACCAGCGATTACGAAGGAAAAACCTATTATTTTTGCTCCTATTCCTGCAATAAGCAGTTCGACCAGAGTCCGGAGCGCTACCTGGCCAAAACACCGGCGGGGTCGGGTCATGGCGTGGCGCCTCCTCTAACAACTGCCCCCGCTGCGGCCCCAACGGTGATGTCTAAGGACCCAATCTGTAATCTGGAGGTGGATGAAGCCAAGGCAACCGCTGCCGGACTGGTGAGCGCATACCGGGGGAAGACTTACTTCTTTGATTCCAAGCGATGTAAACAGAAATTCGATAAACAGCCGGCACTCTATGCCGTCAAAGCTGGCGGGGTTCAAAAGACGTCAGCCTTCCCGGCCGGGTCAACCACCCGGGGAGTCACCCTGGGGATGCTCCAGGACCCGGTATGCGGCAGTCCTGTTACCGAGGATATGGCCAGGGATTTCGGTTTAGTGAGTCAATATCAGGGGAAGACCTATTTTTTTGACTCCATTCAATGCAAACAGTACTTCGATAAACAGCCGAGAGACTATGTGAATAAGGGTGCGGGTACCCAAAAGAAGCTCGGTGTTCCAGCAAGCGGCGATAAGACCCGGCCCCCGGGCTTAGCCAAAGACCCGGTGAGCGGTCTCAATGTGGACGAGAGGAAGGCCAAGGCTGTCGGCCTGGTGAGCGAATATCAAGGGAAGACCTACTTTTTTTTCAACATCCATTTCAAAAATAACTTCGATGCCGACCCGGTGCGTTATGTGCCCAAAACGTCCGGAACTCAGAAAGGAGCGGTTTCTCCGGCAGGAAGCCAAGAGCCGGTAACGCCTCCCGGCGCGACCCCGGCGACGCCTCCAGGCCCCGCCGTGGTAACGCCTCATAGTCCCGCCCCGGTAGCTCCCCCAGAGAAGGCCCCGGTCCAACCGCAGCCGCAGTCCCCGCCGGCTGCGCCGCAACGGCCGCCCTCATAAGTAGCGGCGCATCACCCGCCCCCTGGCCAGGGGGCGGGTTTCAAACCCACCCATAGGTGTGATATGTCACCGGTCACCGAGCATTCATCGCTACTCCAGAAGTAACAATAAATAGATCGGGGTGATATCGGTAGCCCTCAGCTTGGTGACAAAGGCGGCCCCGGAGCCGCTGAGCGTCGGCTTGTAGGGTGACTGGGTGGGAAAGTTGGCGGATACGGTGTACCCAGTCACATAAACGCTTTCGAAGGAATCTACCGCGATGCCGTTGCCATAATCCATCAGGGCGCCTCCCAGGTAGGTGGAAAAAACGATGCTGCTGCCCAGGGAGTTGATTTTGGTCACAAAGGCGTCGATAACGCCGTTGAGCTGCGGCTGGAAAGCCCTGAAGTGGGGGAAATTGGTGGAATCGGTCTCCCCCGTGACATAAACATTGCCGTGATGGTCGATGGCAATGGCATAAGCCAGATCGACGCCGTCACCCCCCAGGTAGGAGGCGAAAATCGTGGCTCCGGCCGCATTCAACTTGGCGATAAAGGCGTTGGTGGTCCCCTGCAAACTTGCCTGAAAGGGGGCCACCGTGGGGAAATTGTCGCATTGAGTATATCCCGTCACATGGGCGTTTCCCCCGGCGTCAACGGCAATAGCCATGCCGCCGTCCGCGTCTTGGCCCGAAAAGTCGTCCACCACGCCGCCACCCATGAACCGGGAATACACCAGGCCGTTGCCGGCGAGGTTCAGCTTGGTAATGAAGGCATAGCTGACCCCTCTCAACTGGCTGCCGTCGGTGACGGGGAAGTTAAAGGAAAAGGTTTCACCGGTCACATAGGCGGCCCCGGTTGCATCCACCGCAATGCCGAGGAGCGTATCGGCGACACCCCCCCCCAGATAGGTGGAGTACACCAGACCGTCGCCGGCAGGGTTCAGCTTGGTGATGAAACCATTGACGGCCCCGTTGATCTGGGCCTGGTAGGGGCCGAGCGTGGGAAACGTGCTGGAATCTGTATCCCCGGCGACATAGGCATTGCCGCTGTTGTCCACCGCAATGGCCCAGCCGGTGTCGAGGCTTTCGCCCCCCAGATAGGTTGAGTAACCCAACTGACCGTCGGGGGTCAGCTTGGTGACAAAAACGTTGGCCACGCCTTTCAGCTGGTCCTGGTAGGGGGTCGCGGAGAGGGGAAAGTTGATGGAATAGGTTTCGCCGGTTACATAGGCATTACCGGCCGCATCCAGGGCAACCGCCAGGGCCACGTCGTCATCGCTGCCCCCCAGGTAGGTGGAATACACCAGGGCTCTGCCTTGGGGGTTGAATTTGGTGATGAAGGCGTCGCCACTCCCAAGCTCACCCCCGCCGCCATAGGTCGGCTGCACCGCCGGCGTGACCACGGGAAAGTCCAGGGACAGGGTGCTGCCCACCACGTAGGCGCTGCCGGAGGAATCCACCCGGATGGCGTTGCCCGATTCATCGGCGTCTACCGTGCTGCCTCCCAGGTAGCTGGAGTAAACCAAGATCACCGGATCGATGATCAAGGGGTAGCGAGCATCATAGGAGGCCAATTCGAAGCCATAGCCACGCTTGTTGGGCAGGAGCCGAAACTTCCCGGCCCGGGTGATCCGCCGGCCATCAATGTCCTGATAGATGACGGGTTTTTGCTGCACCAGCTTCCCGCCATCGGGCAGGGTGATCGCCAGGTCCCCCTCCTTGGTAACCTTCATGGCCTTAATGCCTTGATAGAGGAACTTGACCTGTTTTGGATCAGCCCCGGGTTTAATAATCAGGTCGTATTCCACCTGCTGCCCGACGCCATAAAACTTCAAGTCGATTCCCGGATACGCCTCCCGGTAGAGCACCGACTTATAGGTGGGGACATCAGTACGCCAGTTCGCCGGATCTTTCCCCCGGAAATAATTGACCTTGCCCGGCAGCGGTTCGGTGGCCAGGATTTCCGCCCCCGGACGTATTCCCTGAGGCTGCAAGCGCACCACCGCGCTTGAGGCCTTGCCGGCCCCCGGCGCTGTTTGGTTTGCGGGCCGGTTCAGGCTCAGGGTCATGCCTTGGGGGGTAAAAAAGATCGCCTGCCCTTGACCCCGGGAATAAAACTTCACTTGGGAGTCAACCTGTCCCTGGTTTTCGATGAAAAACAAGGGGAGCCGCCCGTAGCTTTCCGCCACCGGACTCTTGGGCCCGACGATTGAGGAAGCAGCCGGGGGAGCCGGCGGCACCAAGGCCCATAGTGGGCCGGCGGCCAACACCACGCTCCCCAGCAAGGTCAGCACCCCTACGAAGTACTTGAAAAATATGTGTTTCCGGGCTTTCATATTACCCTCCTCTGTGATCAAGTCTCAAGCTATTTGCCCTTGCCTTCTGAAGTCTCCGCCGACCGGATTAAATCCATAGAGAACCGGCCTCAGTTCATCGGATCGATAAGGATATGGCGCCTTCACGATTATTTGCCGCCCTGCCGCCTGCCGGAGCCGAGGCAGATTGCCCGGCGTTGGCGTTGATGACGAGGGTTCCCACTCCCGCGGCAGATTTGCCGCCACGGGGTGGCATGGGACCTGAAATGACTTTGGCTTCAATGGGTCCGGCAGTAACCGCAGGGTTTTCGGTTAATTCAGCCCGGAGAAAACCTTTTATGGCGTCGGGGGTTTGCCGGAGCGATTTTCGCGCCCCCGACTTGGTAATTTCCCAGGGACCCCGCAGATAATATTTACCTGCCTTCTGGTTCCCCATATCCTGTTTCGGAGAAAATACCGTTCCTTTTAACAGGAAGTCTCCGGCGCCAACCCGGGCCGGACCTTGGGCCTGAGCCTTGGCACGCAACTCATACCCCTTGATCAACAAGCCCTTCGGGGTGTCGGTAGCCTGGCCGGGATTGACCACCTGGACCTGGGTCAGAACCCAGTTCACTGTTTGCAGGGGCTTCACCGGCCGGTTGGGCGCCGGCTGAGCCGCTGCCGTGGAGGTTCCGATGAATATCAAGGCCGCGGCTATCAGCCAGGGAACCAGAGTCAGGTGTGATCTCGTAGTTGGCATGAGTGTTTCTCCTTGATTCCATTGTCATTAATTATGGGGAAGTATTTGGCTGCCGGAGATTCTTAAACTTCGCCTCATGGGTTTGATTCTCCCTTTTGCCACATTTCTTCGCCCCAGTGGCGGTCCTGCGGGTCCTTGGCCACGCTCCCAAAGAGGACCGGCTTGCAGTCTTTAGTGATCCATACCAAGTGCTGCTTCAACTCGGATCATTTGGCCAAAAGCAGCATGTATAGTGACCCGAGGTCATATTGGAACTGGTTCTCGATAATGTTGCCTTTGCCCGTGTTGTCGGCGAAGGGGTCGAGGTTGAGGAACGTCAGCAGATCCGGACCGCCGGTATCGCCGCCTGTAGCCGGTAGTTCTTTGAATTTACCGGCCGCGATTTGGGCGATGAAAAAGGCCGCTGGATCCGCAGGGTCCAGAACCGGTGCAGTCCCGTCAATGGGCACGTAGAACTGGGGATGGTCGAAGGGGGCCTGCTCCTTTCTCACGCGATCGTCGGTCAGGGTCAACATGAAGGCCACCAGGGCCTCTTCCGCGGGGGTGCCATTGGGGGTTTGCACCTGGTCCAGACGCAATGTGCTCATATCCGGCAGCATATCGACCTTGTTCATAGGAGTCCGGCTGAATTTGCCGCCCAGGTCGTAGTTGGTGACCGCCTGCTGCAGGGTGGCGGCGCCGCCGTTGTGGAAGTAGGGGCCACTCAAACTTATGTTGCGGAGGGTCGGAGTCTTGCAACTACCATCCTGATCAATGGCCTTTATCTTGATATCGTCTTCCAGGTCGCAGACCCCGTTCAGATTGGTATCCACACACACGAAGATGTCCCGCACTAACTCGGCCGGGTCCACCTTCCAAAGCTCCTGGTAACCAGCGCTCTGGTTCCTGATCGTCAGGCCCTGGATGGGCAGACCGAGGATGGAGAAAGGGATGTTCTGGATGCCGTTTTTCTGAAAGAGGAACTGGCGGGCGTTGCCCCAGGGAAAGCCGTTGGGGTCCTGGGCGCCCCGCTGCAAGTCATCCACGGTGGGTTCCATACCGACGTTGTAAAAACCGTTGTCATAGAAGGCCGGGGTGCCGTCCCGCCGGATCACGGGCTCAATCTGTTCCTGGCCGTTCTGGGTGTTTCTCACCGTGGCGTTGGTGAACTCCGGGCCGCTGTGGCAGGCGATGCACTTGCCCTGGTTCACGAAGACGTTGAGGCCGTCCAGCTCGGCAGGAGTCAGTGTGGCGGTCCCTTCCATCCACTTGTCGAATTTGGACTGAGGGGACACGAGCTCGGCCTGGTAGAGCATGACCGCTATCCCCCAGAACAGGGAGAAGTTGGATTCCATCTGGGTATAAACCCCGGTGGCAGCATTTTGCTCCAGGCTTGTTTGGCCAACGGGAGCAAACATAGCCGGACCCTGGACGAAATCCATGTCGCTGATTTTCTTGCCCATGGGAAAACTGACGCCCTCGCTATCCAGGTTCCAGAGTTCGTCGTTAAAGGCGGCCTTGACCATATCGGCGTAGTTGTTAATCGTCAAACCAGGGCCGCTGGGATTAGCGATAGGTCCCAGAACGCTGTCAGCGGGGTGTACATTCTGGTAAGCCAGGGGCTTTATGGGGCCATTGGTGCCGGCGCGGAGCAGTTTCTGGCCGATATCGGGCCAGGTACGGTCAGCAAAGGACATTTCCACCGCACTCAGAGGCGGACCGGTACCTTGGGAGGCCAAGGAGGCCAGACTCATATCGAGAGTCCGTTGCTCCAGCGTGCCATTCACGTTCACGAAATACTTGGGTCCGGAGATATCATGCCGGCCGATGGGATTGACGCCGTTAAACAGGGTGTCGGCGCGGCCATCCCAGAATTGCAGCAGATTAAAAACCGCGTTGACGGACCCCGGCGCATTGCGGCCTGTCGTCGGACGCAAGGTTCCCAGGGTTCCGGCTAGATAATTATCCACCGGACTGCCGGGATTGACTCCGGCAAAAGTTGCAGGCATAACGCCCATGGAACCTACCACGTCGTTGCGGTTGCCGACCGCCTGGTCAGACAGGATGGAGTTGCCGTTCCTCAGATAGGTGTTCTGCTTCAAAACCGTGGGGAAATCGGCGCCGCTCAATTGGTAGTTGGGGGCCCATTGGAGGAGAAAAGCGGCTTCAAAGGTAGTGTCCGGGTCCGGCGGCGCAAAAAAGTAGCCTTTGATATCGCCTTGACGCTGTTCCAGCACCCGCCCCCCCTGGGTCGCGACCTGGTTTTTGGTGCGAATGTCAGCTCCGGCCTGGAAGTGGCAGGAGGCGCAGGCCTGAATGCCGTCGGAGCCCACCTGCATTTCCCAAAAGAGGGCCTTGCCCAGCCGCAATGCAGCCTGCCGGTCTTTGACGAGGCTGGCCAGGTTTGCCGGCAGCGGCACCTTGAACTCCGGAGAAAGGACCAAAGGCTGGCCGATGGCAGCTTCAGAACGCATCATGTTCCCCAGGGAGTCCAGGCCCCAGGTCCTGGCATCCTCCGGGGTCTGTATGGGAAAGGTCGCCGCATACGCCGGAGTGACCGGCAAGGTTACGGTGGTACACAGCAACCCGGCGATAACGGGCAACAGGATCCAGGTGCTCAACTCCCACCGTCTGATTCTGCTCATCAACATAACTCCTCCTTTCTCCTTTTTAGATAGATGTACGGGGGCAAAAGCTTCCTGGACCTTGATAATCTTCGGCTATGGCGCCTTGGCGGTTCCCGAGAGCCGCGTCAGGCTTAACCTCATAACGGCTCTTGTCATCAATTTTTTCTTCATCGCCTGAGAGGATCATCCTTCCGGGTAAAATCCTCTCATCAACTCAATTACCCAGGAGTAACAGCGGCAAAAATGGCAGAGAATCCTGCCTCACTGACTTAATATTATCCACTCCCAGCCGGGCGGTAATTGTGGGAGGCGGAAAGGTGGCCTGATCGTTGTGGATGATGCGCAACCCGTGGGCGTTGGTTAAGGCCGTCTCCAGGTTTCCCCGCAACACCGTGAGATCGTTGGGACGGAGAGAAAATACGGCTGTAACCCAATCACCGTGTGGGGGCAGAAACAACGGCTGCGTTGACACGGCAAGATTATCGGGGTCGCGGAAAGCTGCGCTCCACTCATCAGCTACGACGATCCGGGCATAAATGCCGTTTGGGCCGGTATTCCTCAATGACATGGTTATGGCATTCACGCCGGCGGCCGGATAATTTCCCGCCCATTGCACCAGGTTAAAAACGGATATTTTGCTCCCTGGAAGGTCGCCCTCTACGGACTCGATTTGCATAAAGGCGTCGTTAATGCCCTCGGGACCGCCACCGGGAATGATTTCCGGGGGGTACTGCGGTTCGACGCCGCCCAGTCCGGCATCCCAGTTCTGCACGGTGCCGTCCTGGAACGTGTCGATCTGGCCGAGAGTCAGGGCGAAACCAGTGGCCGGGTGCAAAAGACCAGCCATCAAGAGCAGAGTTCCGACTCGCCTTTTCCACGTCTGCATCATCATCCCCCTAAGGCTTAATTTGGTTCCAAAAGCGGCGCTTCAAATCTCCGTGAGTTTCCCCGGTGGCAGCCCGGAGATTGCGGCCACCGGGGCCCAGTCAATTATCAGGCAATCGAAATGGGAATCCGGGCGGTCTTCAGGAGTTCAGACCGGCCCGGAACGTTTTCGCCGCGGGTATTGAAGAATCGCACCGTCGCGAAGTCATTGACCGGCGAGGCTGACCGGATGAGGGCGTCGAACCGCCGGGCGGTGCTGAGATAGATCGGGGTCCCGGCGCGGACCAGAAACGGATAATTGTAGCGGCCAAAAGGCGGCACCCCCAGGGACCGGCCGTCGTATGCGATGATCACCACGTCCACCGGGAAGGTGATATCCACCGAGTTGTAGGCCGCGTCCAGGCAGCGCACCAGGACGGTCTTGTTTACCTGGGCGTTGATGGAAACCTGCATCCCGGCCACCCCGCTGTTGAGCGCTTGGGGAACGGTTAACCCGGCCGCGATGTCCCCCACCGTGCCCTTGACGCCGGGCACCGAGACCCCGGTGACATACCAGTAATCGGGGTTGAAATCGTGAAAGTGCCCGTGAAAGAACAAATCGTCCACCCCCGGCCGGTTTTGAATCGACGGGTAGAAGGCTTTGGCCTCGTCTCCGATGACGTTGTGCCAGAAGGAGTCTACGTCGTCCACCACCCAGAGGGCCTCGTAATCATACGGGACGGTATAGGCATGGGGGTCGCCGCTGGCCAGGTCTCCCGCCACGAATCCCGGGAACTGGGGAAAGGCGGCCAGGTTGGCGGCGGTGCGGCGCGGGTAGCCGCCAGGGTTCAGTCCCTGACCCGAGTTATAGGCGTCGGGCGGCTCGATGATGAGGAAGCCGTAAAGCCCCAACTCAAAGTGCTGCACCGTGTTCCGGTGGCAGTGGTAGAAATAGCTGCCGATGAAGTTGGGCTGAAACTGGTAGATATACTGGCCGATTTCCATGGAGGTGTGTCCCACGCCGTCGTTCATGGGGGTGGGTTCGATTCCGTGCCAGTGGATGGTGTGGGGAGGCGGCCCCTTGCCCTGGGTCTCGCAATGGAAGACCACCCCCCGGGGTATCCGGATGGTCGCCCCCGGAAACGTCCCTCCGGAGGCGACCGGATTATCGTCGTCCCCAAAACCCATGAAGTCAATGGGCGTCCCATCCCAGGCGTCCAGGGTGACGCCGTCGATCAGCTCCCGTTGCACCGTGTTGGGAGTTGTGACCTTGGCGTCGGGGACGACGGACCTGATAAATTCCGGGACCGGATTGGTGGCGGTCAGAAACTCCGGCGTGGCCGGGCTTTCCGTGGGCGGGTCCCACATCTTGGCCCACATCCCTTCCATGCCGGCAATACTGCGGCGCGGTATCCTGAGCGCCGCAGCCTCAACTGCGACGCTCGCCTGCCCGGCAGCCTGCTTTAATGGTTGCGGTGACTCGTTCCCGGAAGACTCCTGGGTTTTATCCTCCGGCTTTGGATTAGCTTTATCGGTCTTATTGCTGATTTTGTCTCGTCTGGTTATGATTTTGTCCGGCATGGGAATTCTCCTTTCAACTGCTCTGATGGAGGAGTATGACAAGCATTGAGGTCAGTTCTCAGACTAAGGGTGGAGGGTTGCCACAGGCTTGCTTGGTGACAGGGGTCCCGTCCCCCAGCGCCAGTGTTTCGGCCCAGTCTTCGTCCCAGGGAAAGTTCATCCAGCCGGAGGTGTTCCGGTCGCCGATGATGGTCAACCCCGCGATCAGACCGCAATTGTAGTTGCCGCCCTGGGCCGTTTGACTCGCCTCTGAATGGTCATGCATGGGGTAGACCAGGGGGGACTGCCGCTGGGCAATATCAACCTTAACGCTGGCATCGAGAAAACTATCTTTTTCCGTGCCGATCTTGGGTTGATAGACGTTGAATTCTTGGATGGGCGGCCAGGTCGGCTGGCCGGTGGAGGCGATGAGGCCCTGATCCGGCCTGCCGATCCCCCGGATATTGGGGATGTCCGGGGGCCGCATGAGAGGAACCACCATGTCATAGGTATCCATGGGTCGCGAAGTGAAGGTGTCCAACCACAGAAGGTTGGATTGGACCTTACCGTTGAAGCAGACAAGGAAAAAGTGATTGGCGTGCAAATGCATGGAGTGAGTCCATAACCCGGCGTTAAGGACCCGGATCAGGCACGGCTCCCCCACCCGGAGCATGGGGGTGGTGGCCGGATGATTGTGGCAGAAATGACCGGACTGGCCGTTGATGGTAAAGAAGTGCGGCTTCCGGTTGAAGGTGTCGTTGACGGGCGTCAGCCCCGGTGAAACCCTCGGGTCGTTCGAAGTGGCTATGAAGGCGTCGTTTACAAAGGCTTCTATGAAGATGGCCGGGTCCCGGGCCGGCCCACTGATGGGAATACCCTGTTGATTCGTAAAGGATATGGTGGCATTTTCCCCCACCTCGGCAAAGAGCACCGGGCTGGCCTGGTGGTTCAGCCAGATATACTGCCGGAAGGATGAGGTAAAGCTGAATTCCGCGGCATCGCCTTGTTCCCAGGCCAACCCGGGCCACCAGGAGGCGGTCCCTAAATCGTCGAACAGGAGCTGAACCGTGGGCGTAGGCAAGTCGTAGGGCGTCATCCGGTGCGCCCCCAACTTCCGGGTGCCTTGCAGGTTTGGGGGCATGACGATGAAGGCGCCGTGCAACCCCATCACCCGGTTCACCGGCTCGTTGAGATTGTCGTAGTACAGGTAGGTGCCCGCCCGGGAGGGCTGAAAGGTCTTGGTCACCGTGGCCCCCGGGTCAATGGGACCGCTGTCGAACACCTGGTTGATGAAAAGCGAGTGCGGCTCATTCAGGGCATTGGTGATGGAGATTTCGATGGTATCTCCCACGGTGCAAAAGATGGTCGGACCGGGACATTCCGCGGAGAAGTCCGGGACGTTCGCCTTATATATCCAATAATAGCAGGTCGCCTCGTTGTTGCCGGGCTCGTGGGTCACCATCTCCTTGATGGCGTCGGTAATGGTAAAGCTGAGAGTCTGGACCTGGGCCGCGGCGTAGGCCGGATTGTTCATGAGCCAGGGTATTTTGGTGCCTACGACAATGGTGGCCAAACCGCCCATGCTATACTTGATAAAATCACGTCGTTTCATTGCAGTCCTCCCTCAACTTAGGCGCTCTTCCAAAAGATGGTTGGTATCTGTTAACCGCACCGCCCATGCCGTGAATTCCCCAATTCCTGATTCCGACCCTTGGCGGCATTAAAACGTCAACAATCAGATGCTTGAGGTCCTGAGCCGACAATCGTGCCGGCCGACAGGTTCTCAAAGATTTTAAAAAATGCAGGCCAATTTTCATAAAAATTAACTTTAATGAAATTTCACTAAAGTTTAACAACAGAAAATTAGTTTGAAATAGGTGAAAATACCTATTTAATCTTTGTTAAAATCATCTAGCAGGTTGTTGAAAAACTATCCAATGTAGATCGCGCTTCCCCGCAATAGATACTAAAATCTGGACCCGTAAAAATTGGGGGAGGGAGAAACCAGTGGGGCGACGATATCCATCAGGACTCCTTTTCAGATTGTGGTGTATTAATTTTCAAATGAAAGTTAATGAAAAGCATCGAAATGCAGGTGGGACGGGAAAAGACAGACGATTTTAAGGGGCACAACTTTCTGTGCCCCCTAAAAATTCATGTTGTTGAAAGTAATGGCCCCGCGCCACCTGGAAAAGAACGCTATTACCACCGTATCAGAATAGGGGAATCACCACGGCGCCGCGGGCGGCATTATTAGGTCTTGGCTCATCCGGACCCTGATAAATGTGGCCGGAAACCATAAACTGATCGGTTTCGATGGAGTTGCTGCCATCGAGTCCGATGCCCGGACCCTCGATCCGGAATAAGTTGAAATCATTAAACCCGCCCGTTACCGGGCCGACAGTGACGCCATCGCCGATCCACTGGGTGGGATCGACCAGCGGGTCCATGGTGCCATGCAGAAAGCGCCAGGGGATCGGATCGATCAGGATGCGCTCGAAGCTCGAAGGGATCGCAGGATTTGTATTCGGACTGGGGGCGAAGCCGCCCCAGTCCATGCTGTCATTGATGTTCCGTCTGTCCGCGGTATCAACCACAAAGGTTCTCACGCCCCAGGGCGTGGTTACTGTATAGGTCCCCAGCTGAGGGGCGTCGATGCGGAGTCTGAGCCGCACAAAGAGGAACTGGTCGGGGGGGTCGTTACGAGGCACCTCGGCCCCATAGGCCGCTTCAACACCCATGACCAATATCGCCCGGCCGCCGCCGCCCACATCCATGGTGGATTGCGACAGGAAAAAGAACCCTTCGGAGCCGAAGCCGGTGGCCTCAGACCATGCATTACCGGGAATGGGGGGGTCGAAGATCATAGTGGGCGCGGTAAGGCCATCGCCGATGGGCGGGGTCGGCAGGTCCAGTTTCACCCCGTTGATGTCCTTCACATACTTGGGAAAGCCATTCAAAGGATTATCCGGCCCCAAGGCCGCCACCTGGGCTGAGGCCGCCGAAGCCAAGGCCAGCAGCAGCGTCAACCCCAAACACAAACGCAAACATTTTTTTCTCATTTCCATCATGTCTCTCCTTTTGGCCGCCTATGGGGTAACCGGCCGTGTAAATTCTTACCTGCTCCATGCCATGACCGTTCATGATTCCTTTTCCATGCGCCTCTGAGCTTCCTGCCCACTTTCACCTCAGCCCGCAACCTGACCACTTTGGCGATATTTATAAGTTTCTTGGCGTTATTCCCTTGAGAAATAGCTACTATATTGAATCATCCTGATTTTCCTACAACAATAGGCATAGATACCTATAGTTGTATGTGATATAATTATCTAATTTAGAGTCCGTTTATAGGGTCAGGCAGGCCGTGCCGGTTCGACGCCGGCCCCAGGCACCAGTAAACATAAGGGCTCGCCGATTTCGCTGTCAGGTGTGAAAACATTTACCCCAGGCAGACCACGAACAATCGCCCCAAACATTTTAATGATCTCTGGACACAATGGAATGGCCCTGCAATCGTTGGTCAAGATCAACCCGATAGTTTTCTTGGGTATTGATTTTGTCAATAATGATGACTACATAGATAATTTTAGTTTTCAGTGTGGTTTTAGTGATCATAGGAAGCGTTTGGTAGAAATAATGAAAGGGTTGCGAAATAAAATATACCGACTCACTTCTCAACAGATGCTTCTTCTGAGGATCATAGCCAAAGCAGGGGGAAATCCGAGGGCGAGTTCATATTGATTGTTTTGTTAATAAAATATCAACGATAAATTGTGGTGATAGCATGCTTAATCGTAAGTATAAAATAATTGGTTTTTGCATATTATTAGCTTTAATAGCCGGGATGTTTGATCAAATTGTGGATTATTATTTTATTTATAAATCTGAGAACTTTTGGGATTTGATGATTTTTAAGCCACCTATCCAAGAGATTTTTATGCGCGGCATCATTTTAGTATTATTTATTGGATTCGGGTTTTATGTTAATAATTATATTGATAAGATAGTGGAAGTCCGAGAAGTGTTAGAGGAGAGGGAAAGGCAATTTTTTCAGGTAGCAGCGAATATCCGACATGTTTTCTGGCTTTGCAAAACCGATATGAGTCAGGTCATCTATGCGAGTCCCGCTTATGAGAGGATTTGGGGCAGTACAGTGGAGAATCTATATAAGGACCCCTACGATTGGGTCGGACCCATCCATCGGGAAGACCGGACCGAAGCGCTTATGCAATTGGAAAAAGCCATTGCCAAGCAGGAACCTTACCTGATGGAATTTCGCCTCCTCCAGCCTGATGGGGTAGTTAGATGGATATCGACTCAGGGCTTTCCTATCCGGAACGGCCAAGGAGAGATTCGTTATTTCGGTGGGTTTTTCGAAGACATCACGGAGCGCAGGAGAGACGAAGAGGCCTTGAGGAAAGCCAAAGATGAGTTGGAAGAACGGGTAGCGGAGCGCACCTCCGACCTGATGTCAGCCTACCAGAAATTGCAGTATGAAATAGAAGAACGCCGACAGGCCGAGCAGGAGGTGCAGGACTTTGCCGAGCGGCTCCAAACTCTGACTTTTCAGATCATGAATGCCGAAGAAAGTGAGCGTCGGCGAATATCCGGAGTTCTGCATGATGAATTGGGCCAAGACTTGATCTATTTAAAATACCAGTTTATTAAGAAGTCTGAAAAAAATAAAAAATTAAACCATGACGACGCAGAGCTTTTAGAAAAGTTGGATAGGATTATTGGAAAAGTTCGTCAGATTTCCCATTATCTCAGCCCCACCATCTTGGAAGAATTAGGGCTCACTGCCGGCATTAGATATCTCTTTGAAGAATTTTGCCAACACCATAGTATCTCGTCGGAGTCAGACGAAGTTTGCGAATTACCTTCAAATCCGCAAAGTTGCCATCTGCTCGAAGCACCGGAAATTGACGGTTTACTCTCTCACCGGGCTGAGGTCAACGTCTATCGAATTTTGCAAGAAATGCTTACCAACGCCTCCAGACATTCTGAAGCCAGTCGAGTCTTTATGACCATTGAGAAGCAGGATGATCATATTCTGTTCACAGTGGAAGACAACGGAAAGGGATTCGATGTACAGAAATCCATGACCGTGGGTTCCGCCCCTCAAGGGATCGGACTGGTCTCCATACAGCAACGGGTAAGAATGTTAGGAGGGTCCTTCAAAATAGAGACTCGGGAAGGTTCAGGAACCAAAGTCAGCTTCATTATTCCCATTGATAATAAGGATTAGCTAAAATGCCACCTTATCAAATCGCCTTGGCCGAAGATCATATCATGATACGGGAAACCATCAAGAGATGTATCGAAGAAGTTCCAGACCTACAAGTAGTAGAAGAATTTAATGATGGCACCGGAGTCTTGGAATTTTTGAAGCACTCGGTTCCGGACATGCTCATTCTGGATCTCCACATGCCGCAGCTTAATGGTATAGAAGCTACCAAAATTATTAAAAATCTCTATCCAGAGATTAAGATACTTATTCTCACGATGCACAAATCGAATGTCCATTTTCGCGAAGCTTTTAAAGCCGGAGCCGACGGGTATATACTTAAAGAGAATGCCTTGGCAGACCTTATTTTCGCAATTAACACCATTCGCAACGGCAATCGTTATATTTCCACCCTCGTCCTTGACCAAGTCATGGAATTAATTTCCCGCAAACAAGAGGATGATCTCTTAACCAAGCGGGAAAGAGAAATCTTAATTCTTCTGGCCGAGGGCAAATCATCCAAACATGTTGCTCAAATCTTGGGGATCAGCTTTACCACCGTGAACAATTATCGTATGAGAATTAAAAAGAAATTGGGAAGTAGCAGAGCCTCGGATTTAATCAAATACGCCCTGCAAAAAGGTTACGTTACTTTAGAATCATAGATGTATCCCGCCATAATCTTGAGAGCCGGGTCTTTGGAGAGCCGGGCAGAGTCGTTGTTGTCCTCGTAACCCAGGGTGAAGGTGAACAGGGCGCCAGGAGTTTGGTGAACTCCCAGGTGTTGTGCAATCACTCGTCGATCTTCGGTTTGGTAAACCAGCGCCAGAGCATGAGGAGAATGAGTAGCGGACACGAGGTGCCTTCCCCCTAAGGACAGGCGGCCCTCCGAGGAACAGGAACAAGTGAAGGTCAATTTGCGACTGATGCCCGGAAGGAGGTTAAGGAAGCCCAGGGCGATCACCCCCAGGATGGTCACCACCATCAGTCGCTCTGTCTGTCCCTTCTCCAGCAAAGACCGGGGGCGGTTGCCACGGTGCTGGGTGCAGACAGACACAGCAGGCAGTAGGCGCGGCCGGATGAGGTCTGGCCGGCGTCCTGGTGGCGCTCCCGGGGTTGGTCGGCAAAGATACAAGGGTCAAAGGTCAGACAATCACCTCAGGGCGGGGCTCTAACCGCTTCAGCTTGGCCTTTAGACAGTCCGTAACCAATCCGGCTCAGGTTGTGGTGGGGTAGACCATTCCCAGCCCCCACCTAAAAGAAGGGACAAAGTCAGACGTTGCAAACATTGACTCAAGTTCAACAGTCATATTTGTAAAAAGCTGTAATAAATAATTATATGGGCGGATTTATCCTTTGGCACCACTTTTTCTGGTATTGGTTGAACCGCGGGCGGGATGGCGACCCCGGCAGCTTGGAGCGCTTTCCCTGCCACCCCTTGCAGCGCGGTTCTGAGGTAGTACCAGTCCTCCCCCTGGCGCACGTCGATGTCCATCAGGGCGGCAAGGTCCCGACGGATGTCGGGCCCACTCCAGCTGCCAACCGCGCCGGGACAGGCGGCGCTTTAGTTCATCCAGGAGCACCAGGGCCAGAAACGAACAAAACACCCTTTGATGGTGGCATCCCATTGATGGAAGATGGGCCGGGTGTCAACCTGCGACTTGGCGGCGCGGAAGAGCTGCTCTATCAGATACAGGCGCTTATACTGCACGGCCACCTCGGCTGCGGGCAGGGTGGTGTTGGTGCAGAGCACATACTTGCCGTCAAAACGGGCTTCGGCCTCCACCTTGGCGGTATCGAGACTCACCGCGCCCCGCTCCACCTTCATGAACCGGCGATAGCCCCGGTTCCCCACCATATTCTGGCCCCCTGTTTCAGCTTATCTTCCAGGGCCTTCAGGATGGCCTCCCGATCTGCCGCATCCTTGGCCGCCTCTTGGGGATTATAGCAGACGATATAGCGTCGGTCCTTCACCCATACCTCTTCTACCTTAAGGTTTTAAGCTACTTCCCGATAACGGCCGGCGCGTCCCAAGACCTCAATCCTGACATCCCGCTGGCGTCTCAGCCTGGCCTCCAGGATGTATTCCAGTTTTCTGGCCTCCAGCTCCTGAAGCGTTTCCCGTCTGATCATGCCGCGGTCCGCCACCCAGCAGACCTTACGGATCGCGAAGCGTCGGCGGATACAATCCACCACCGGCAACAGGGAGCGGCTGTCCGCCTGATTCCCCGGCCACAACTCACAGCACACCGGTTGCCCCGCACCGGTCAAGCTGCGCCCACGATCATCTGGCGACGATCCGGCCGGTGATCCTTGGAGTAGCCGAATTGCCCCAGGCTTTCCCCGCCCTGCCCCTCAAAATACAGGCTGGTAGTGTCAAAAAAGGCCAGGGACAGATCGGTGGACAAATCCCTGCGACGCCGAAACAGGGTCTCTTCCACCGCATCCTTTATGGTCGCCCAACCACCGCATGGCCCGGTAGAGGTGGTGTAAACCCAGGTTCTCGGCCCCCGGGGACGCGGACGTCGCGGCGCCACTTCTCCGCGGCCACCAGGGGGTAGGAGTCCCAGTCTCCGGAAGAGTAGGAACGTAGGTTGAGGACCCCCCAGGCATAGAGATACTAAAACCATTTTTTGACTGCGGTAGCCAAGGTTGCCGCATAATCTCGGTTTTTGATGGATCTTGTGCTAACATGCCGTTTAATAAATAACTTGAGGTTACTTAATTTTAAACATTGGGGGAAGATCATGGATTCAGTAGAATATAACGGTTTCGTCCAGGAATGGAAAACATTTCTCGCAAACATCGAAGAAGTTGGAAAAAGGCAGCTACGTGGGCGATACGGCAACGCATAGGAGCGTTCTGGAGCATAGCAGCCAACTAAGGCCAGGCACCTGCTGCACGTTTAAGGAGGAGCAACACATGAAAACCCTAGGTATTGCATTGATGGCGACCTTCATGCTGGTGTTGGCGGCCATGTCCACCGGACAGGCCCAGAGTGCCGCCGAAGACATCTATAATGATCCAAACCCGGGGGGGAAATATGTCTATAGAGGCTGCAACTTGGCACAAGTGATATTTATTCGGGGAGATAAGTTAAGTGAGATAAATGAGTTAACCCTGATAATTGAAGTTCAAGGTGGTCAAAATAGTCACACTACACGATTAACATTCCCTATATTGGCGAAGCGCCAAGAAGGGAATAAATTAATTCTTGATTACCAATGGCCCCCCGCTGGCGACACCTACGAAGCGACTATCATAGGGGGTACTCTTTTAAACCGGAAAACTAAAGGCTATCTGGCAGGTATTAGGGAAGAAATGTTTACACGCGAATGAAACAAATAGCAGGTCATGGGTGGCGTAAGGTTATGCCACCTTTTGCGAACAAGTTTACTGTCGTTGCTCCAGATTTGTGAGGTGACGAAACTCATATTGGTAGATTGTATGCCGCCCGGAAAGGAGTGGGAAACCTCGCCTCACCCCGCTCGTGTCTCCTGGGGCATCTGATATTAAACGGAAGATATTCTATTTCTCTCCTTATTCCATGAAGAAGTGATCAGGAAACTCTCAGCCATATTCCTGACCATCTTGGTAAACTTTTTCATGGGCACAGCAAAAGTGAGCATGGTTTTCGGGACAAAAGGGCGAGCTGAGACATCGAACATGCCCAGGAAAGCGTGTGGACGGTCGAAATCTTTTTCCAGATAAGGGTAGGAGACGATGGAGCCCCACCCTGAAGAAAACGGGGCGTAGGACACCATTGGGTTCTGCTTCCTCAAAGTTGGCTAAGGTGAACAATCCCGATAATATATCTGGAGTGGCAAAGAAGACGACTACTTCCGGCGCATCATACTCTTCCAGCTTATCCCACCGCTTCCAGGTAATAAATTGGCAAGGCGCTTCCATCTTGGGCATGTGATTGACCGCCTGAAGAAGCAATTCTGGGGACTTCTTATAGCGTTCGCCTTCCATCTCCCCGGGAATGCCACAAGAGAGAAAAAAATAAGGGGTTAGCTTTTAGTCTAACCCCTTGAAATCATTGGTGGGCGATGGGCGACTCGAACGCCCGGCCTTTGGTTCCGGAGACCAACGCTCTATCCACCTGAGCTAATCGCCCACGTGAAAAATCATATCAGATTCAGGCCCTCTGTCAAGACGGATCGCACCGGCCCCGCCCGTGCCCCGGAATTGCCCCCGGGTAAGGGGGCCGTTTCCCGGCCCGGTCAATCCCATAATTTGATGGCTTCAAAGGGTCCCTGGTTCACCGGCGGGGTCTTGCCCCGGGCCACCCACATGATACGGTCGGCGGGGTGAAACACGGCGCACACCGTGGTACCGGCATTGGCGACGTCGGGGTCGGCGAGAATTTTTTGCAAGTCCACGGGACCCAGGCGGCGGCCTGAGGCCAACTCCTGGAGGCGCTGGTTGCGGGCCTGGCTGTAGGCCTCGGTGAATTGATACGCGGACAGCACGGAATAGGGCGCCCGGGGTGGAAAGCGCCCCTTCAGCCCCTCCATGGCCGGACTTTGATAGTGGTTGGTAGTAGTGATCAAACCGTTCTCCGGAAAGCGCACCGCCCCCTGTCGGGCCGAGACCTCCAGGACCAGGGCTTCCCGGGGCCCGCACAGCATGAGATTGTTGCCGATGGTGCCGGGTATCGAAAGTACCCGGGCGGCCACCGCATTCACCGTATCCCCGTCTTCCAGGGCCTGCCGGAAACGCAAGGCCGCCGGGGTCCCCTTGCGGGAGCGATCCCGGCTCATGGCCGTGAGCTGGGCCAGGGCCACCCCGGATGCGTTGATGCCGGTGCACACCCCCACATATCCCGGCCAGGCCAGGGAGGCCAGGCGCTGCCCCTGATGCGGCTCGATGAGAAACAGGGTCTGGAATTCGGTGAGAGGCTCGGAAAACACCGGATAATCCAGGTTGCGCCCCATCACATAGTCGCCCCGGTCGGTATGGCTATCCCCCACCGCCAGGGCCGAGCACCGGGGGCTGTTATTGGCCAGGTCATCGACCACGTTCAGAAGCAGGATGTACCCCAGACCTACTTCGGCCCCAGCGGCCAGGGCCGTCATCTCCTGTTGCAGGTGGGGAGGGATAAAAGGCCAGAACCCCCTGGCCATCCACCGCAAGAGACCATACAGCGGCAGGGCCCCGGCATAGAGGCTGATCCGGGCCAGGTAGGTAAGGATCTCCCGGCGCAGCCGGCGGATGTCGGCTCCCAGGGTTTGTCCGTGGCGGCGCCCCCGTGCCTCAGGTTCGCCCCAGATTTCCAGCCGGCGTAACATAGTGCCCCCCAGCCTACTTAGCCAGGTTACCCAGTTTTTTCAAATCCATCTGTTGAGCGACCTTTTTTAATACCTCGAGATTATCGATACCCTCTCCGTCGATTTTAACCCAGAATCGATCCTCTACGCTGATATTCAGCTCACCCTGTCTCTCCCGGTGGCGAAGGGTTTCAAAGGCCTTGAAACCCTGAACCTCGGCGGTGCGAACAGTCTCTTCAGTGCATTCCATCTCTAAATGCTGCCCGTTCAGGAAGGGAATGGGCTTGCCCAGAAAATCCATAATGATAACTTCCAGGGTCTGATCTTCGGCCCGGAAAGACACCCGGACTTCGCTCACCATCACCTTGCCCTGTTTCAGGGTGGTGCCGCTGGGCTTGCCTTCCATGGTCCATCCGGGGATTTTAATATCCACAAAGGGCAACAGTTCTTTAAAGTTGACCACCTCCGCCCAGGCCGGCCCC
>Ga0351887_10068_pt1 | contig 35517 bp, 22 predicted proteins | sample TotcelFGM3001L15_FD_206760 | JGI IMG/M metagenome (GOLD analysis project Ga0351887, IMG submission 206760) | Enriched cells from coal bed in the Powder River Basin, Montana, United States - Total cells FGM rep3 HSBNCT.FGM.300.1.L15 ...
GATGTTGATGCCTCCGAATGTGGGTTCCATTGCTTTGACAACCTGGATGAATTCGTCTGCGCTTGAGACTTTTAATTCAATGTCAAAAACATCGATGTCCGCGAATTTTTTGAACAGAACCGCTTTGCCCTCCATCACGGGTTTGGACGCCAGGGGCCCGATGTTGCCGATGCCCAGGACCGCGGTTCCGTTGGTGACCACGGCCACGAGGTTGCCCTTGGACGTATAGTCGAAAACCAATGCCGGGTCTTTGGCGATTTCCAGGCAGGGAATGGCCACGCCCGGACTGTACGCCAGACTCAGATCCCGGGAGGTGAGCATGGATTTTGTAGGCTTGATTTCAATTTTGCCCTTGCGCCCGTCTCGATGATAGTTCAGGGCATCATTTTTAAGTGTCATATTCCTCCTCTGAAAAACGGGACATTCACAGGTGTTGCGTATTGGTGTGAGATGACCGCCGCCTAGTTTGCCTGTGATTGTGCAGGTTCCCGATTTCTCCTATTTAAGTGGTGTATCTGTACATTCATACAATTCATGAATGGATGAGTCTATTATAAGCAGCAGTAGGCGGAAAGGCACAATATTAAGGGTGTTTGGATTAGGAAGTGATGCCGCAAAGAATATGCTCGAAAGGAATTGGGAACTGCACATGTGGGCCGGCTGTTTGAAGTGATATAATAATGAATATCGGAGGATGGAATATGAAAAAGGTACTGGTTACAGGCGCCACGGGATTTGTGGGCGGATATGTGGTTGATGCGCTGCTCAAGGCGGGCCACCAGGTCACGGCATTGGTGCGCACGCCAAAAAAGGCGGGGCATCTGGAGAGCCGGGGGGCGGCCCTTGTGCGGGGCGATGTGCTGGATGCCGGGTCCGTGGAGCAGGGTGCGCGGGGTCACGATGTTATGGTTCATCTTGTTGGGATTATCCGCGAGAAGCCGGGTGCGGGGTTCGAGCAAATGCATCACGCGGCCACAGTGAATGCGGTGAATGCGGCCAGGGCGTGCGGCATGGAGCGCTTTGTTCACATGAGCGCGCTGGGCGCCCGGAAACATGCCCAAAGCCTGTATCACCAGACCAAGTGGAAGGGCGAGGAGGCTGTGCGCGACGCGGGGCTGCCATATGTTATTTTTCGGCCCTCCGTGATTTTCGGCCCGGGTGATGAATTCATTTCCATGCTGGCCGGTTTCTTTAAAAATCCTTTGTTTCTGCCTGTTATTGGTGAAGGTAAGTCCAAGCTGCAGCCTGTGTACGCCGGGGATGTGGCGCGGTGTTTTGCCGGGGCCGTGGATAATGCCGATGCGGTGAACCGGGTGTTCGAGTTGGTTGGCCCGAGCCGGTATACCATGCCTCAGTTGCTGGATTTGATTGGCGAACACCTGGATAAAAAGCGATTCAAAATCCATGTGCCTCTGGCCGTGATCAAGCCCGCGGCGCAGGTTATGGAAAAGCTGCTCCCTGACCCGCCTCTGACCACGGACCAGCTCATTATGATCCGTGAGGACAATGTCGGGGGTCCGGAGCCCGCGGCTGAAATTTTTCAAGTGGATTTCATGCGGCTCACAAGCATTCTGCCGGAATATATTTAGAGGGTATTTAACCACGAGCCCGGGGTGCGCGTCCAAAAGGAAAAATGCCAGGGAGAACCCTATGAAAACCAGGATCGGAATTGCGTGTGTTTTATGCATGTTCTGCATGGCGGCGTTTGGAGCGTTTGAGGCGTGTGAAGCCGCGAAAGTGAAGGGTGCGGCCGCGCTTGCATCACTGGTTGGCGATGTGCAGGTGCAGTCCGGGAGCGGCGCGTGGCAAGCGGCCCAAGAGGGTGCTGTGCTGGCGCCCGGGGACAGTGTGCGCACTGCGGCCGGGTCCAAGGCGCGGCTGGTGCTTGAGGACGGCTCATTGCTCGTGGTGGGCGAGCTGTCTGTGTTTTCGCTGAAAAGCCTGGATGCGGATTACGGCGCTTCCAGGAGTACATCGGATTTCACACTCAGTTCCGGCGCCGTGCGTGTGGTGGTGGAAAAGAAATTGACTGCGGGATCCGCGTTCAGCATTGAAACGCCCACGGCTGTTGCGGGCGTGCGCGGCACGGATTTTTCCGTGGAACTGAATGATGAGGAAATCACAACAGTGACTGTGTTCGAGGGCCAGGTGGAAGTGGGCAATATTCTGCAAAGCATCAAGGAACGCGTACTTCTGGACCCCGAGCATGCCACGGAAGTGACGCGCGGCAAGCCTCCGGTCAAACCCATGAGATTGAAAAAGGAACTACTTGAAAAGAAACGCGAGAAGCTGGCGCAGCGCTTTAAGCCTGATGTGAATGATGAGGATGCCGCGGCCCAGGATCAGTCCATGCGCATTACTGTGGCCGCACACATTCACCAGTTGCCGGATGATCAGAAACACAAGCTGCTGGACAACGTGCGTGCGGGCCGCATCAGTGTGGATGACGCCCAGGGCATTCTCTCATCCGTGAACCGGGGCGTGGACAAGGATACGGCGCGCATGGCCCTGGAAATCGCCACGCGCAACGATATCCCCAAGGACAAGATTAAGGATATCGCCGCGATGATTCGCAAGGGCGACACCGCGGACCTGCGCCAGAAGCTGGAGAAGCTTCGCGATGCGAAGATGTCGCCAGACAGCAACACGGATTCCACAGTCCCGAACAATGCCGGCTCGGACGCAGCGGACAGCGTCAGGGAAAATATATCAAAGCAGGATCTCGAAACACTGCGCGCGGATATTCTGCGCACCATGGATAAGGAAAAAGTCAAACAGGCCCTTGCGCGCATGAATTCCGACGACCCCGCGCGCCGCGAACTGCAGGTCATTCAGGACGCCATCGAGAACGGCATTCCGCGGGACAAGCTTGAACCCCTGGTGAATGCGTTGCGCAATGGCATCATCAACGAGCGCGAAGCCGTTCTCATCATCGAGGCCGTGCGCCGGGGCGTGGATCCGGGCAAGTTGGAAACAGCTCTCAAGCGGCTCAATGAACTCAAAGCCGATTCCCAGATCCGCATGCTTGTGCTCAAAGCCATGGCTTTGAACGTGGACATGGACAAGCTTATGGAAAAGCTCAAAGCATCAAATCTCACGCCTGCGGAAATTCGCCAGAAACTGGAGCAGCTCATCAAGGAGCGGCTCTCGGCGGTGGACAACACCAAGCCCACAGCGCCGGATGTTGACGTGCCTTCGAAGAGCGGGAATTGAACCCGCAACAGGCGCTTTATTGAATTTTCTCTGTTCAAGCGATAGATTATCAACATAAAGGGCGCAGGCAGTTCGCGAGGACAACCGCACCTCGGAATGAGGTTTTTCTTTTATTAATGGTTTCTAACAGTAAAAAAATCCGTGTTCTTCATATCATTACGCGCCTTATCGTGGGCGGCGCACAGGAAAACACTATCTACACATGCCATCTGCTGGATCCGGATCGCTATGAGGTGGACCTTGTTATCGGACCCCAGCTCGGGCCCGAGGGCGAACTGGTTTCCATTGTGAACCGGGACCGGGTGGGGCTCACCACCATGGCCCCGCTGGTGCGGGAAATCAACCCGAAGATGGATGTGCGCGCCCTGTTTGCACTTGAGAAATTTATCAGGCAGGGCGGCTATCATGTGGTGCATACGCACAGCAGCAAGGCCGGCATTCTGGGCCGCATGGCCGCGCGGCGCGCGGGCGCGCCCGTGATTGTGCACACCGTGCACGGGTGGGGATTCCACGACCATATGAGCGGGCTCAAGCGCCGCCTGTATGTGGCCGCGGAGAAGTATTGCCTGCCCATGACCGATAAGCTGGTTGTTGTTACGCAACTGGACGCGGACGCTGGGTTGCGTTACGGCATCGGACGTCCCGACAATTACCAGCGCATCTTCAGCGCTATCGACCTGGAAGAATACCGGAACGTGAACATTGACATCAAAGCCAAGAAGCGGGATCTGGGCCTGGACCCCGATGCACCGGTTGTGGGGTGCGTGGGCCGGCTGTCACCGCAGAAAGCGCCCGAGTACTTCATGCGCATGGCTGCGGCAGTTGCTGAAAAGGTGCCCAATGCGCAGTTTCTCTATGTGGGCGGCGGGTCTTTGCGCGAACCCATGGAGGCTTTGATTCGGGACCTGGGCCTTGAGGGCAAGGTCGTGCTCGCGGGCCTGCGCCGCGATGTGCCGGAACTCATGAATGTTATGGATGTGTTCGTGCTGCTGTCCCTGTGGGAAGGCCTGCCGCGCGTGTTCTCGCAGGCCATGGCCGCGGGTCTGCCCGTGGTTGCGTCCAACGTGGGCGGGGCCGCGGAAGTCATCACCCGCGGGGACAACGGTTACCTGGTTCCCCCCGCGGATTTTTTGGCCCCGGCCGGGCACGTGGTGCAATTGCTCCAGAACAATGCCCTGCGCGACCGCATGGGACAGCGCGGCCGCGAGCGCGTATACCCGGATTTCTGCGTCAATCATATGGTGCAGCAGCTTGATGATCTTTATGTGCAGTTATTGAAACAAAAGGGAGCGCATCCATGAAAGTCTTAATCACCGGCGTGGCCGGTTTTATCGGTTCGTCGACCGCGGATTTTCTTGTGGAAAACGGCCACGATGTTTTTGGTATCGACTGTTTCACAGATTACTACGCGCGGGAAAACAAAGAGCGCAATCTGGAGAGTCTGAAGAAAAGCGGCACGTTCACGTTTGAGGAAACCAGCGTGCAGGACGCGGATCTCAAGGCCATCCTGTCGCAGGTGGATGCTGTGTACCATCCCGCGGCCCAGGCCGGCGTGCGCGCAAGCTGGGGGCGCGATTTTGATATTTATGTTCAAAATAATATCCGCGCCACGCAGATGCTGCTGGAAGCAGCAAAGGAAACCCCCGTGGACCGGTTCGTATATGCATCGTCTTCATCAGTGTACGGCGACGCCGTGAAATATCCCGTGACCGAGGATCTGCCCCCGCAGCCTGTGTCTCCTTATGGCGTCTCGAAACTTGCCGCCGAGCACCTGTGCGTACAGGGGCACGGCGGCCATGACCTGGAGCGGGTTGCGCCGGCCCAGTTGCCTGCGGTATTCGCCCAAAAGCTGCGCGGCCTGCTGTTTCATGTGCGCGGTGGGCACGAGCCATTTGAGGGCGGTGAGCGCCCAGTAATAGGCCTTACACTTGGCGAGCTGCTGCTGGTAGCGCTGGAGCAGGTAGGGATCCTCGGTCTGGTACACGGGCGAGCTGAGGCTGTTGATGAGAGTCTGCCCGGAGCGCAGGATGGAGGGCCCGAGCTGTTCGAATTCTTTGCGGAACGCGTTCCTCAGGATGGTTTCGGTTTCTTCGCCTGTGAAGTTGGGGTGGTCGAACCAGATGCGGTGCTGGCCGTGCCATTCTTCAAAGGGTATGTCGTGGCGCAGCATGCCTTTTTCTTCGTATTCCTGGTAAAGCTTGGTTTGCGGCAGCGGCCCGAGCTGCATGAATTGCGTGAAGTCGGGGTTGAGGCCGATGGCGAAATCGATGTCTTCATAGATGTTGTCTTTGTCCTGGTGTTCGAGGAACAGAATGGATGAGGCCAGGACGATGATGCCGTTCTGGCGCATTTTGGCGACGAGTTCGCCGGTGTCGATGCCTTTGTTCTTTTCAAAGAGCACCTGGCGGGATTCGGCGCCGATCCATACGTAGCGCACGCCCAGGCGCAGCATGTTGTCTATGCCGAACGCGGTAATGGCTTCGGCCGATGAGAAAATGCTGAAATTGAAGAAGCGGTTGTTTTGCTGCATGAGGTCCAGCAGTTCCATGGCGCGGTCTTTGTGCAGGAGGAAATTTTCGTCCATGACAAAGAAATCGTCGGTTTTCATTTGCGCGGACAGGTCCACGAGTGTATCAAAAATCTGCTGGCCTGTTTCCAGGAACGGGGTGTAGGTTTTGTCGAAGAAATGGGAGGTGCTGCAGAAGCGGCATCCGTTGGGGCAGCCCACGCCCGGGATGAGGACCGCGGATTTCATGGCGACCGGCAGGCCCAGGATGCGCTTGTGGTCGGCCGAGGACAGGGCCGGGTGTTTGATGGGCGCGTTCTCGGGTTCGCCGAACAGGCGGCGCAGGGGTTTGATGCCTTCGCCGGTGATCACGTGGTCGCAATCAATTTTGTCCTGGATATCGGGGATGCGCGTGCCGTGCCCGCCCAAAATGATTTTTGTGTTGGGCGAGACTTCACGCACGATTTCGGCCATTTTCTTTGCTTTGACGAAGTTGGGCGTGATAAAGGAAATGCCCACATAGTCGTAGCCCTTTTTGAGTTCTTTGCGGAACTGCTTGAGGGTGGGGAAATCCAGGACCACGCTGGGCATCTGGATATTTTCCGCGATGAAATAGAGCCCGAAGCTGCGGTGGTTGTATCGCATGGAGAAGATGCCCTGCTCGCGGGTCACCTGGTTGTGAAACAATTCCAGCTTGTTTTCTTTGCGTCCGAATGCATCGTCCACGCCGAACGGCCTGAACACAGATGTTAATAGTAACGACATTTTACTTCCTCCGAACATCCATCCCGGTCATCCCTGGGTTATCGCTGCAAAGAAATAATAGAAATTAAAAGACTACCGGTGCGGGTCTGTTTTATCCTGAAAACGTTGGGGCGTGCTGCCTGACAAGATTTCATGCCGGGCTTTCAGCCCTGTTGATTTTCAAGTATTGTACATATCTTATTATAATTGTTAATTCAAAACAAAGATATTATTCGATTTATTAAAGCTGTTTCAGGAAAAACCTGTTGCACATATTTAACATTGTCGTAATTGCTGATGTTTTTACTGTGTTCAAGCGAATGGCGAGGCGCGCGCGCAAGTTTTCACTCGTAAAAATAGCTTTTGTAAAGACGCCTCAACTGGAAAAAATTTTTGATCATGTAGGGGATGTTCTGTCGGTTGCGCGAGAAGTAGTCCAGGGCTTCGATGAATTTGGAGACGAGGTTGAAGGCGGGCCCCAGGGGCAGGATGCTGAGAAAAACAATGGCTGGGATGAGGGCGGGAATGCGCACGCCCGCGCCGAACATGAGTTTGATGCGGCGGATGCGCCGCCAGTTGGGGATGCGCACCACGGTGCGGGGCAGGCGCTCCCAGTCGTGCGCGGCGCTGTCGGTGAGCCAGCCCTGCGTGATGGCCTGGTTGGTCAGCGGCAGGTTGGCGAACGGCATGTAATTGAACGCCACAGCGGATTCGGGGCGGATATCGGCGTTGAGGCGCAGGGTTTTGATTGCGCTGTGCACGGTTTCCCCGGGGAAGCAGAAGATGTTGGTGGTGTGGAATGTGATGTTGTGTTTGTGGAGCAGGCGCGATGTTTCGCGGATTTGCGCGTCCGTGGCTTTTTTGCGCAGCACGTCGCGCCGCAGGGTTTCATCCCCGCTTTCGAGTCCGAAGGTGGTGTGGTAGCAGCCCGCGTTTTTGAGTGCGATGATGATTTCCTCATCGGCCAGGAACGCGTTGACCATGCAGAAGAACGGGCGCCCTACCCTGCTTTTGTAAAGGTACAGGAATTCGTAGAGCCATGCTTTGTCCAGGCAGAAGTTTTCATCCTGGAACGCGATTTTTTCCAGGGGCCAGTGCGCGGCGAAATCCACGATTTCCGCCACGGCGCTCTGGGGCGAGCGGCGGCGCTGAGGCACGGTGTGGCCGCACTCGCGGTACACTTCGCGGTAGGGCTGGTTGAAGCAGAACGAGCATTGGAACGGGCATCCGCGCGAGAGCAGGAAATTTTTAACCGGATTGTTTTTAAGAAACGGGTAATGGTCGTAATAGACCGAGCGGTCGTGGAACGGGAGCTGGTCGATGTCGCGGATGGGTTCGCGCGGGGGGTTGCGGCGCACATGCCCGTTGGCTTTGACCCAGAGGTTGGCGACGTGTTCGCCGGTGCGGCCCGCGGCGCGCTCTTCCACGAATTCGGCCATGGCGTATTCGCCTTCGCCGCGGCACACGGCGTCCACGCAGGGTTCCTCCACAATTTCGGGAAAGAATGTGGGATGCACGCCGCCGAACACGATAGGCGCTGGGGGCAAAGCCTGCCTCAGCAGGGCGGCGTCCCGCATGTTGGCGTGCACATTCATGCTGACCATGGAGAAGCCGATTACATCGGGGCGAAATTCCAGGGCCTGGGCTGTGAGGCGCGGCCCGCGCTCCAGGCTCACACGCACGATGTGGCCCCGGTTTTTGAGCACTGCGGCAATGCTCATGACCCCGAACATTTCGAGGTAGGTTTTCTGTATGAACAGAACGTTTGCCATGGTGACTGGGCTGCGCCAACCTTTCGGATGATTTCCCCATTATACCATTCCATGGGCAAAGCGGATGATTTTTCCGCACTTGCACGATGCGGGCGCGCAACGGTTATAATGGATTTATGAAACAGAGATATGCGATTCTCGTGATGATGTGCGCGGTGTTGTTCGTGGCCGGGTGCGCGGGGTGCGGAAGCGGCGGCGGCTCGGGCGCGCCCACGGCTGATGATGCCGCGAACGCCACAGAGACCATGGCCCAGGCCAATCCCGGGCCGCAGACGGGCCTGCCCGTAACCACAGTGCGCGTGGTTGCGGATTCGCAAATCACGGCCCTGAGCGCGGATGTGGCGGCCACGCCCGAGACCCAGCAGACAGGCCTTATGTATGTGTACCAGATGCCCCAGGACAAGGGCATGCTGTTCGTGTTCGACGGGGATCAAATCCGCTCGTTCTGGATGCAGAACACGTATATTCAACTGGATATGCTGTTTATCAATTTCGCGGGCGTGGTGGTGGATATCAATGAGCAGGCCCAGCCCCTGTCCACCACCACATATTCGTCCAAGGCCCCGGCCCGGTATGTGCTGGAAGTCAACGGCGGGTGGTGCGCGGCCAATGGCGTCAAGGTGGGCGACACCGTGCTCATCGACGGATATTGAGCGAGCGCAAGGAACGTCATCGACGATTTAAGGAACCCTTTAAAAAACGGGTTCTTCAAGAATCTCCCCAAACTTTTCCTGATTACCACCATATCTGAGGCGGAAATATAGTTTGCAATGCGTCACAAAATGATAAACGGTTTGCAGGGTCTTGATAGCTGCGCCGGTGTATCCCAATGATACACAATATTCTCAATAGCTATGATCTCAATGATAAGGACAGCGTATCGTTTTCCGGATGAGCCCAACCATCTGTGTAATCACCATGGACGATGTGGAGCGCGCATGAGTGGAATCACTGCCGAAACCCTGCAACAGCGTGTGGAGGGCACGCTGATCACGGAATTCGGGCCTCTCGGAAGTATGCAGGGTCAGGGAAAACCTGCTGCAACGGATTACGCCACCGTTGCTCAAGGTGTTCTGCCTGTACTTCATAAGCATAACCCGGATTTTGTGGCTGAGTACTATTGGCAGGGAATCGCATACCCAAAGGACAAACCCGTTGAATGGCTGGCTTTCTATCTCCCACAGTTCGGCGTTTATAAGAAGGCCATAACCCGCGCAACCTTTTTGAACATAGCCTGGGATGGCCGCGAGAAGAGAACAGTGAAGAATAAACCTACTGACTGGAGCTGCAACAAGTTCGACTGCAAGATCTGGTGTCGTGACAGCGTACGCGGTCTATAGTCCTGAGCACCTCGTTCAATCCCTCCATGAAGGCATCAAAGTCCAGGACACCGCCAAATTCCTCGACGAAATCTTCGGTTGTCAACTCGAACTCCATGTCTTCTGGAAATTCCGTAAGGTCGTACCCCTCAGACACGGCCTTGAGCTGGCCTGTCGATATCTTGGCATTGGCAATACCGAAGGTTATGCACGCCTTCGCGCCCATGTGCGTACCATCAAGTTTGGAAGGAGAATCCTCGTTCCCGTCGAGGAGTTGGATTCCCTTATCGAACGCGCAAAACGCACCGGGAGCTTGTTTGATTGATCCTTAACGGACATAATGGAAAGACATCCGGTACCCAAGTCGCCAGGTCAAGCAGTTCTTGACTGCGGAACATGCTGAAGCCCTACTTAGAGAGGCTCGGAAGGAAAGCCCTTATCTCTATGCGTTCCTGTTCTTTGCACTGAAGACAGGACGACGCTTGAGTGAGATCCTCAGTATCGAGTGGAATGATGTGGACTTTGGGAAAGAGAAGATCCGGTACTTGATCCGGAAGAAGAAAGGCGGGCTCGAAGAGTTTTACCGACGCCCCCCGAAATCTGTGTTCCAGGTACTCTTCAAGCTACGAGCCGACAACAAGGAAAAGCCGTTCCCCTATTTCCCCCGGGCGGCGTGGCGGCGCGTGCGTGACAAGGTGGATAAAGAGATGGGACTTCCCGACAGGAGGTTCCATGCACTCCGACATCGTTGCGCAACGGAGATGATTGAGAACGATGCCACCCTGTACGACGTGCAATATTACCTGTGTCACAGCAGCCCCATGACCACAACTATTTATGCGCACGTATCCGACAAAAGGGACGAGAAGATCGCTGCGTTTTTGGAGTAAGAGAATGAGAATCTGTCCAACCTTGTCCAACTTTTGGCCTGTTTCAGCCCCATGCTTCAACCTGCCTTCGACAGAAAGCCCCTTTACTACTGCCGTTCCTGGTATGGAGACTAAGGGGTTCGAACCCTCGACCTCCGCCGTGCAAGGGCGGCGCTCTCCCAGCTGAGCTAAGTCCCCGATTCCTGTTGCATTTGTATATTAGGGATTCATCCCTCAGGTGTCAATATTACTGTTCAATGTGTCTGATGCTGCTTTTCGTTCCACATGTGTGGCGGCAGGAGCCTTTGTGTTTTCACTTGCGGCTGTGATTGGCGTCACATCTTGAAACAGTTTGCGCCCCGGCTGTCTCATGGGTTAACAGGGAAAAAGAGTGTGGCGTTTATGATCAAGCTGATAGTTGTTGCAGGGGTATTATCCCGGTTTCGGCCCCGGACATGCGTCCGGGGCTCTTTTTGTGCCCGGATGCCACACATGCATTTCCTTCTAAAATAAAGCTTCCATGAATGTTGCATTGGGAACAGTTTCTAAATTACAGAACATGCATCATGAAGCGGGGCGGCGTTTCCAGGCGCCGCTGTGCTGAAACCTGTATCCGGTTTCCTGTGTGAGATGCGGCGCATCTGATGTTACACGGCAAAATGTGTAATGACTCATGAAAAGTCATTACAATGTATTTGGCTGTTTTAAATGTAAATTGGAAACAGCAGATTTCTTATCGGCATTCGCGAGACCGTTTATGAATCTAAGCAGCAAAAATAACAATGCCGCGCATGCGCCCGATCCCCTGGGGTTTCTGGACAATGATGCGGTTACGCGCGTTATGGACACGGTGCTGGCCACGCGGGGCGTTGCGCGTGTGGGCAGCCTGCCCGGGCTGAGCATGTCTCTGTTTATTGTGGCAGCCTGGCAGCGCATGCCCGGGCCTATCCTGGCTGTTGTTCGCGATGACGAGGCCCTCGACCGCCTGGAATACGAGCTGACTTTTCTGTCCGACTTATATGGCTTGTCCGGCAGCATGCGTATTGCCGCCCTGCCCGATTATGATGTGTTTGAGCTTGATGCGCCCCTTGCCGTGGAAGAACGGCGGCGGCGTCGCCTCAACGCGCTTGAGGCCATTTACCACGGCTCGGAACAAAACCACGGGAATGAAACCAGCCGGAAAAATGAACAAAGCCTTATTGTAATTGCCACGCCAGGCGGCGTGCGGCGCAGAACCCTGGGCCTTGGCGCGTGGCGCGCGCATACCATGCGCCTGGCGCCGGGTTCGGGCGCCCGGCCCGAGGATGTGCTCTCCGCCCTGCTGCGCGCGGGTTATGAGCGCAGCCGCAAAATCGACCGTCCGGGCCGCGCCGTGCTGCGCGGCGGCGTGCTGGATGCGTGGCCCGCTCACGCCGAGGCCCCTGTGCGCATCGAATTCTACGGCAATTCCGTGGATGAAATCCGGCGCTTTGACCCGGAGACGCAACGCTCGCAGGAAAAAATCGAGGGCGTTTCCCTTACCCCGGCTTCCGAGGTCATTTTCCCGGGCGCAGAACAGAATCATTCCACGGCGCACACGGATTATAATATTGCGGATCAACAACAATCTGATTCGGAATCCCTGCTTGCTGAGTTCGAGAATCTGCTGCGCAGGGATCACGTGGAGCTTATCAGGCGCAACATCTATTTCGACGCCGGCGTGCTTTACCCCACAGTTTTCGGATCCGGCGCCAACCCGCTGTGCGACGGGCTGTTCAGCACGCTGATATTTGCCGACGAGCAACGATGCGATGAGTCGTGGTTCAAGGCCATGGACGCCATGCGCGACTGGGCTGCGCGCAAGAAATTTCCTGATCCCGAATTGCTTCTTTCAAACATTTTCCAGGATTTGCCTGCTGATGCCGGGACTGTGGCCAAGGTGCTGCATTTGGACACCATGGCGTTTTCCGGCGCGGATGATCAAGACGGCGTGTCGCGCCCCTTGCCCGGCGCTGTGAACATGCCTGTGCGCATGCTCCCGCCCCTGCCCCTGGACCTCGGGGAAATCAGCCGCATCCTGCACAAGGAAACAGGCCAGGGCCGCGTGGCCATTATCTCGCGCTACAAAAAGCGGCTGCTCAGTTTTCTGGACGACGAGGGCATCCGCGGGGTGAATGTGGTGGAAGGCGCGGTGCGCGGCGGGTTCCGCCTGGACCAGGGCCCGTGCAGCGTTTTCACGGATGCGGAGATGTTCCAGCGCCGGCCCGATAAAAAACGCGTGGCGCAGCGCACGGACAAGGACCGCGTTCCGCTCGCCGCGCCCAGCGACATTGAAAAAGGCGATTACATCGTGCACGTGGATCACGGCGTGGGCAAATACAACGGCCTGGTTACGCAGACATCCTCGGACGGCGTGACCCGCGATTTCTTTTCCATTTCCTACGCGCGCGGCGACTCCCTGTTCGTGCCCGTGGAGCAGATTGACCGCATCGAGAAATACATCGGCGCCAAGGCCGCGCCGCCCAAGGTTTACCCGCTTCACTCGGCGCGCTGGGGCAAGGTCAAGCAGAAAATCCGTAAGAAAATCGAGGACATGGCCTCCACCCTGTACGCCCTGTACAACGAGCGCGAACTCATGAAGGGGTATGCGTTTTCCGAGGACAACCTGTTCATGCAGGAACTCGACGAATCATTTCCTTACGAGGAAACCGATGACCAGTTGCACGCCATCGACATGGTCAAGGACCGCATGCAGCAGCCCAAGCCCATGGACCACCTGGTGTACGGCGACGTGGGGTACGGCAAGACCGAGGTGGCGGTGCGCGCCGCGTTCAAGGCCGCGCTGGACAAGAAACAGGTGGCCCTGCTTGCGCCCACAACCATCCTCACCCAGCAGCACGGCCGCACGTTCCACGAGCGCCTGGCCCGGTTCCCGGTCACTGTGGAGGTGCTGAACCGTTTCCGCACGGCGAAGGAAAAGAAAGACATCCTCAAGAGGCTGGCCGCGGGCGAAATCGACATCATCATCGGCACCCACGCCCTGCTGTCGGACGGCGTGCGGTTCAAGGATCTCGGGTTGCTCATCGTTGACGAAGAACAGCGTTTCGGGGTCAAGCACAAGGAGCGCCTCAAGATGATGCGCATCAATGTGGACGTACTCACGCTCACGGCCACACCCATCCCGCGCACCCTGCACATGTCTCTGATCGGGCTGCGCGACGTAAGCCTCATAGAAACGCCGCCCGAGGACCGCAAGGCGGTGAAAACATTCGTTGAGGAATGGAATCCCAACATGCTGGTCACGGGCATCGAGCGCGAGCTGTTGCGCGGCGGCCAGGTGTTTTTCGTGCACAACAACATCGACACCATCCCCGAGGTGCAGGCGTTTCTGGAGAATGTTTTCCCGGACGCGCGCCTTGCCGTTATGCACGGACGCATGTCCGCCAACCAGATTGAAAACACCATGGAAGAATTCATGAAGGGCGAGCACGATATCCTGCTCAGCACCACCATCATTGAAAACGGTCTCGACATTCCCAACGTGAACACCATGGTGGTGAACGGCGCCGAGAATTTCGGCCTGGGCCAGATGTACCAGTTGCGCGGGCGCGTGGGCCGCTCGTTCAGGCAGAGCTACGCGTACTTCTTTTATTCGCCATACAAAACGTTGAATGAAAATGCGCAGAAACGCCTCCAGGCCCTGCGCGACTTCGCGGACCTTGGCTCGGGCTACCGCCTGGCTATGAAGGATCTGGAAATTCGCGGCGCGGGCAACCTGCTCGGGGGCGAGCAGCATGGATTCATCACCGAGATCGGGTTTAACCTGTACTGCAAAATGCTGGCCGAGAGCGTGGACAAGGTGCGCGGCAGGGTTGTGCCGGACCGACCGCCTGCCGAGGTGGACCTGTGCATCAGCGCATTTATTCCCGAGGACTATGTGCCGGATACGGGCACGCGCACCGACTTCTACAAGCGCCTGGTGTCGGCCACGCAAATCAGCCGCGTGGCCCGCATCGCCGATGAAATCAAGGACCGGTACGGCCCCTTCCCGCGCCCCCTGCGCCATTTCATTACCCAGGTGCGCATCAAGCTGCTGGCCCAGCGTTGCGGTGTGGCAACTCTCAAAACGCATCCGCACTCGGAAATGACGGATATGACGTTCCACGACGAGGACACCCACGCGTTCATGCGCACCGTGTCCTGGCCCGCGGATTTCCACTGCGAACTCGTGTATCTGCCGGACAGGCTGCGTTTCATCCATGAGGGCAAACAACCCGGCCAGGTGCTCACGTCCCTGCGCGGCTTCCTGGACAGCGCAGTCGAGAGCATGGCCCCCTCTGAATCGGATTCAGAAGATTCCTGATTTATCATTCCCGGATTTTCACTATCTCTGGAATTCTTTCACGCAATAACGCAATCACAAAATCCTTTATTTTGAATAAAACCGGGTAAAAAAGCATTTGTGTGAATGTTATGGTTCAGTGATGGACAGGGTGCAGGCTTTTATGGCTCTGAGCCAGTAGCCTTTCCAGGGTACGAGGGGGTAGCCAAACGCAGGGTCCATGGCGTAGTACACGTCCGTGGCGGGATCGAAATAGTAAACGAAGGGCTCAACCAGGGTTGCGGCCTGGGTGATGGGCAGGACGTTGCCGCCCTCCTCCTGCACTGTGATGCGCTCGTCGCTCCAAGGCACGGCGTTGCTGTAGGGGTTGCTGATAAGGTTCCACCCCGGAGTCAGGGGGATTTCGTACCATGGTTCGGTGATAGCCTCGCCGGCGATGGACACGCCTTCCACGGCCTCGGGGGTATAGACCCAGTAAGCACTGCCCGCGGCCATGGCGCTGAACCCGGGCGCATCAGACTCGACAAAACCGCCTTCGGCGTAGCCAAGGATACGCACATCCAAGCCGCTGAACACCTGGGCCGGATCTCCGCTCACGGGATCAATGGATAATGAAATCAGGTTCCAGCCGGGCGCCAGGGACATGGCCGGGACTGCGGGCCTGGCCACGGCGTGGGCCGGGGAGCAATTGCCGACGTCATCGCATGTAAACAAGGTGTAATAGTAAGTGTCGTCGCTGGTCAGTCCCGTGTCCAGGTACGTGGTGGCAGCGCCGTTGTACCGGAGTTCGCCATCGGTGGCGGACCCGGGATATGCGCCGGCTTTTCGCACAAGGGCGATAGACTCGAAATCATCGTCGCCCGTTGGCAGGGTCCAGGAAAGAAGGACCTGCTGGAACGCGGAAACAGCCGTGAACGTGGTGGCTGTGGCCGGCGGCGTCACGTCCAGAACCACGCCGTTGGAGCACTGAGTATCACCTGCGAGCCCGGCGCGGTTCACGGCCTGCACCGAGATAATGTACGTGGTATCCAGGGCCAGGCTGAGTCCGGAAACCGTGATGGCGGTTTGCGTGGTTGTTGTGGCGGCCACAACTGAGGCGCAAGTTCCTGCGCCAACGGCCACATTGTAATAAGCAGCGCCGCTTTCGGGATCTGCGGCTTGGGCCCAGTTGGCGGACAGCTCGGTGAAGGAACCGGAGGTGTCCGCATCCTTTTCAGTGTCGGCGCCATCGTTCACAAACTCCGGCGCCAGGGGCGGAGTCGTGTCTATGGTGATACCGCCCGAGGATGTTGCGTCGCCGAAAAGGCCCGCGCTGTTCTGGGCTTTCACGGTCACATAATAGGCTTGCCCGCTTGTGAGGCCGAGGCCGGTCATGAGAGCGCTTGTGGCTGCTCCGGCGTCCGTGAAACCTGTGACATCTGTTGTTCCCGGTGCAGTGCCCAGAGCGTACACATAGTGCGCGACGCCGCTGTCCGGGTCCGTGGACTCAGACCATTGGGCGAAGATCTCAGCCGTGTTCGTGGAGTAAGCCATACTATCGCCTGCGCCGTGATCCACGCTTGTAATGGGCCCCGGGGGCGTGAGATCCACGGTCTGCCCGTTGGATGTTGTGGGAACGCTCTGCAGGCCCGCGCCGTTCTGGGCTTTGACGGTGACGTAGTACGTTTGATCCTGGACAAGGGCAAGGCCGCTTGCCGCGGCAATCGTGACGGATCCGTTATCGGTCCAGTCCTGAATGTCGAACAAACCCGGTGCGGTTCCGATGGCGTACCAGTAGCGGGCGATGCCGGTTTCCGGGTCCTCGGCTTCGGACCAGTTGGCGATCAGAGTTGTGTCGGACGGGGCAAAGGCCATGTCTGCGCCAGGGCCGTCGTTAACTTCAGGAATAGCCGAAGGCTCGGTGTTGTCAGGAATGCCGGATAACTCCACCAGGTTTGATTCCAAATTACCCACAGAGTCCTGGGCGCGCACCACAAAATAGTAGAGCATTCCCTCGGTGAGGCCGGATATATCCAGGTTCAAGTCCGTGGTGGCGCCTTGTGCAGGGCTGAAGAAATCCTGGGCGTGGCTTGAGCCGGCCAGATAAACATTGTATGTGATGGGGGGTGCGCCATTGATATCCACGGCGGTCTGCCATGACAGGTTCAGGCACCCGCTGCCGCAGACCTGTGCAGCCTGCACGCCGCCGAACACGGGCGGCGCCCAGTCTTCCACGGTGCACGCGGTGGCCGCGGCCTCGTCGCCGGGCGTCTCCAGGGCGCCGGATACGCGGTAGCTGGTGAGGAAGTAATAGTACGTGGCGCCGTCCATGGTTGCCAATGTGTCGCTGTACGAATACGTGGTGTCGCTGGTCTGGGTGATGGTGTTCACCAGGGTCGCGCCCTCGAAACTGTTCTGCGTATTCCTGTAAATGCGGTAATAAGTCGTAATGCCATAGTCGAGCGAGCGGTTGAAAACGATTTTGCACGTGTTCTGCGCGGGTTGGTCCGCACTCTGAGCACAGGCGCTGCCCGAGCCCCCGGAACCGTCCACACTGCACGTGGTGGCCGTGACCATGGGCGCCATGGGCGTGCCCGCAGTGCTTACCTGCACGTCATGGTTGTCATGGTAAAATCTCATGACTTGCGAAACATCATTTTCCCACACTATTTCTTCATATAAAACCTCTGAACCGACTCTGACCCCCAACCAGGTTTCTTTTGATGTGTTTCCGATCAGGTCAAACGGTACTGTTAATACTTCTCCAATACCGCTGGTTTTGATTTTGAAATACAGGGATCCGTTGGAATAATTCATTTTCAAATTCGGGTGGTCAGCCACTGCCGAGATGAGTTTACAAGCCGATGAGTCGGGAGTATCGGGATTGCTGAGACAGTCGCCGTCCCAGAGGACTTTGACCAGAGTGGGATCCATGGACGCAACCTCCGGGGCGTACATGGCAAAATACGAGTTTTCGGCATGCAGATCTGCGGGATTTGGGTCCGGCAAATCCGGATTGAGAATAACCAGTTCATAACGTTCTATGGGCGATAAAAATATCGAGGATGGGGCTGCGCTCAGGCCCATTCTCACGCAAAGGAAATTGCCGCCCGCACCCACGGTCATGCCCGTAATATCAAGCCTGTCCGCGGCCGGGCCATAGATCACAGACTGATACCCCGAGGCGTCGGGCTCACCGCAAACGTCTCCCCCATACATGTCCGCCAGTGTGAATGTGTTGGTCATGCATGGCGACGGCGTACCAGAATAATCATTCACCACACACCGGCTGTAACTTGTGGCGTACGAACACGAACTGGTTACGGGCGTTGCGTATTTGGCGTCCCACACGTCGATAGAGGGGCAGGGGTCCGTGCCGGGGTCCGGGGCTTCGGAGGCCACATTGCCCCGGCTGTCCACCGCGCGTATAAAAAACGTCACAATGTCCCCTGCGTCTGCTCCGGATAAAGGAACAGGCGCGGACCACTTGTTCAGCCCCGCATCGTACACCATGCCAACAGAGCTTGTGCTGCCTATTTCCCCATTGAAATAGTAATAAACACGGGCCTCCTGAATTGTGGGCGGATTCGGAGAAATATGCGGATCGGAAATAAAATACCAATCTTCTGATTCACAATCCTCAACCGGCTCGATATCACACTGGCTTTCCAACTGCTCCTGGCCCTGGATTGTGGCGAACACACTGAACGACACAGCGCCCGGAACCGCATGGGAAGTCATGACATTGGTGATGGCTGGGGGTATCGGATAGGGATACGGATCAAGGGCGGCCGCAGCGCGCGCCAAAAGCACAACAAACACAACAACGGCCAAAAAAGCCCTGCGCCTGATCCCTGTGGCTAATGTAGCATTCATTTGTCCGGCGTTTCAAAAACTGGTTTCTGAAACCGTGATTACCGCGGATCCGTTTTCCGCGAATGAGGCTGATTTTGCCAATATCATCAAAAGACTGTGACTCGATCTATTTTACTGAAAAATGCGCCAAAAATGAAGGCCAAAAAATAAATACAAAAAAGAGACAGCACTCCTATGAAATAAATCATAACCCGCAAAAAACACTGTGGGGAAAAACACGCCGGCAGGGGCTGATTTCCGGTCTGCATGCTGCATTTGGCGATGCAACACTTTTGAAATGAAATCCAAAAATTGCAGATTATTGCGCTGGAGCTGTGTCCGGCACGCCTGCGGCTTTGGGGTCCAGCTCATAGATGCCGCCTTCGCACGTCACATACACGTTGCTATTGACCGGCGATACGGCTATGTCGGTGATGCGCAGGCACACGTGGCGGCGGGCGATGAGGCGGCCCGTGGAGGGGTCCATAAAATGCACGAACCCGCTGTAGTAATTGGCGGCCACAAGGCGGTCTGCGCGGGCGTCGTACGCCAAAGCGCGGAACCCGCCATGGCGCGCCAGGCGCAAGCGCATGCTCAGCGTATCCGTTTTGTAAAACTCGATAAACCCCAGGGGCTTGGCCAGGAACAGCGTGCCCCTGCCCGGGTCTATGGCCACAGATGCGGCCCATGGGTACGGGCCGCGGTCAATTTTCATAACCCGATACTCATCCATATCCAGCACCACGAAATTGCGGCTCATGGCATAGGTTATGAATATGCGGCGGCGCACCGGGTCCAGGGTCATTGCGGACAGGGATCGCGTACCCGGCAACAGGTTCTCGCCCTGCCGCGGTTTGATTTTAAAACGGAAATCTCCCGAAGGAATCTTGGCCCAGGTTTTCTTCGTATTGTTGAGGCTGAACACCTTGATTGCATGATCGACATCATCGGCCACGAACACCTGGTTGCCGGGCGTGTCAATGACCGCTGCGGGGAAGGGAACCGGTGAAAGCCGGTGCTCTTCAGCAATTGAGAGATCCTTGTATTTTAATCTGTAAAGGGTCCCGTTGGACAGGCTTGAGGCATACAGATCCCCTGTTTTCTGATGGATTTGCATCAGGCGCGCGCCCATGCCCCCCAGGGGACGGAACAGGGACTGCTCTGAGTCAGACAATGCGAACGCGGCCACGCCCGCCACACTCTGATCGCGCTCATAGGACGCGTACAAGCGCTTGCCATTGGTGGACACCATGATTTTCATGGCATTCATGCCCGTGAGATCAATGGTCTTATGGGTTTCCTGGTCAAGGGCCGGGCCGTCAATTTTCCGGACGCCCTTATTTCTCACAGAATCGCCATGGTGGCCCGAGGAAAACACAGGACCCATGACTTCCCCCAGAACGATGAAGAGCAAAATGATCAAAATCTGTGTGTATGCGATACGCGGCCAGGAGCGGCCTTTATGCACCTGGAACCACACGGATAAAACCGTAACCACAAGATACAACACGGGAATTGCGTGGCTGTTTACAAATATGAGATGCGCCGGATAAAACAGCACAACCGCGGACGCCAGCAGAGCCATGGCGTGGAATCCCGGCGCGCGGAACACAAAACTCACCACCAGGGCCGCGACGATCCAGATGAGCAGCACTTCCCCGGGCGCAGCCAGCAGCAGGTCCGCCATCCACTGATATAGAATCAGCACAGCAACGGGCACAGCCACGTACAGCGCATATTTCACGGCGCGCGCGAAACTCTGCAATCTGCCAGGCGGTTCATCAGGGTCCGGCGGGGCAAGAAGCCGCCGTTTCAACTCTTCAATGATTTCTTTTATCATAATCAGGCACAAGCATATCAGATAACAAGCGGCTTGAGTTTGCTTTCCGCTCTTTTAATTTCCTCTGCCTGTTTCTCGAATCCGGGACGGCCCATGAGTGCGTAGGTGGCGATTTTGCCTGCTTCCACACCGGGCTGGTCGTATGTATTCACGTTCCACATTTCCCCGGCGTATGCGGTCTGCATTTCCAGGAGGAAAAGAATCTGCCCCACGGTGTGCGCGTTGACCTGCGGGAACACGAAGCAGGAATTCGGGCGGTTATGGTCGGTAAGCGCCTTTTCCGTGGCGCGGCACTCGGCGTTGATGAGTTCCTCCATGGTGCGTCCGCCCAGGTAGGCGATGGCGCCGATATCTTTGTAACTCGGCGCGATAGGCACTTTCTGATCAAACGAATTCACACGCATGAGGGTGAGTGTTTTGTCGTTGGGCCCTTCATTATAAAGCTGAACCTGCGAATGCTGATCCGTGGCGCCCAGAGCCTTGACCGGGGTCTGGCCCGCGTTCACGATTTTTCCGGCCAGATCTCTTTCCTTGCCCAGGCTTTCGGCCCACAATTGCCGGTACCAATCCGCTATGTCGCGCAGGCGTTGCGCATAAGGCATCATCACGTTGATGGACTTGCCCTTGCGCGTACACGCCAGGAACTGGAGCGCGGCCGCAAGCAGAGCCGGGTTGCCGCCAAGGGACTCCCCGGCGCAGCGCAGCGCCACGGCCGCGGCCCCGCGCAGCAGGCTCAGGATGTCGATGCCCACAGCCGCGGCCGGAACCAGGCCCACGGGGGTGAGCACAGAAAAGCGCCCCCCCACGCCATCGGGCACGATGAACGAATCCCACCCTTCGGCATCAACGATTTTGCGCAGGTGCCCCTGGGATTTGTCCGTTGTGGCCACAAAATGATTTTTAAGATTTTTCACGCCTACGCGGCGCGCCACCAAATCGCGCGCAACCATGAATCCGCCCATGGTTTCGGCTGTGCCCCCGGATTTACTGATCACATTGAACATGGTTTTGCGGGGGTCAATAACTTCAAGCAGATTGGCGATGCGGTCCGGGTCCACGTTATCTTCCACAAACAGGCGGGGCCGGCCCGCGCGCGCTTTAGCAGGCATGAGATTGTAGTGGGCCGGGTTGAGCGCGGTTTGCAGGGCGATGGCGCCCAGAGAGGATCCGCCGATGCCCAGCACCACGAAATTCTCGTACTTTTTCAGCCGATCCGCATAGGCGGCGATGTCTTTGGCAGCCTTGATTTTTTTGGGCAGATCCATGAACGGCAGTGCGCCGGCCTCGTGTTTCCGGGTGACTCCGCGCGCGGCCGCGGCCGCGGATTTTTCAAATTTCCCCAGTTCCGCCGCGCTGACGCCGTGCCTGGCGCCCACGGCATCGGCCATCATCCGGGTATAGTCGTAAAGGATTGCTCCGGTGTTTTTGGTTGTCATTTTAGCACTCCCTGCGCTCTGGCCCGAAACCATTCACGCTGTTTGGCGCGGGGTCCGGGCGAACGGAAATTCCCTGCTTTTTGATCATACTTGAAAACACCCCTTACGGGAACCTGGGCTTTCTATATAATTATGTAAGCACGCGGCGCAAAGCACTACGCGTTTGGCCGGTGCGCAGCCACGATTTCGGAGCATATTCCTTGACCAAGAAACAGCCAGTCCCAACAGGTTCCCGGGCGCGCAGGCGTTTGGCCGCATTGCTGCATGGCAAGCCAGCCGCCGCGCCGTATGACAACAGCCGCATATGGGGCGGCGCGCTGCGCATCATGGTTGACGGCGAGGAGCAGCCTCCCGGTTTGTGCCGCATATTCCTCAACACCGAGGGTGAGTACACGCGCAGCGTGCGCATTTGCGTGGAATTGTTCGCCAGGGGCGTAACGGACAGCCCGGATGAACGCCCCGGGCCCGATGACATGGATGCGCGGTTATGGATGGACATCAACGAGCACGGGTTCCACGACGAACGCGGAATGCATCACCCCCCCCTGCCCCGTTATGTACCCATGCACCCGGATACCGCGCCCGGCTCTCGGCCGGACACTATTGTTTTTTCGTCACGGGATATTGAGGTCACAACAACGGGCGTGTTCCATTTCACGGCGGCTTTTTCCGCGGACGCTCTGCCATTTCAGGACCCCGCAAAACAATGGGTCACGGTAAACCAGCTCAGCCATAACCAGGACGGGGTTCTCGTTGTTTCCCCGCTCACGGTGCAGGAATGCCCGTCCATCGCCGAAGTATGCATCCGCAAATACGGCGCATCCGTGAAAGACGGCGTGTTCCGCAGCGGGCGCATCAAGAACCTGTCTGAAGATCTTGAGAACATTCCCGCCGAAGTCATCTATCTGCTTCCGTTTTTCGTGCCGGGAACCGGGGACTCGTACACCGGAGAAGACGTGCGCAAAGGCGCGCTGGGCAGCATTTATGCAGTCAAGGATTTCTTCAGCATAGACCCGGACCTGATCACGCCGCCCGAGGAAACCGATATCCCCGGCCTGGTGAGCCTTGGGCTCATCACAGAGCAGGACATGAACCAGCTCCTGACCGGCGAACAGCAGAATGAGCTGCGATTCGTCAACGACCTCGCATCCCGCACCCTGGAAGAACTTGTTCAATTGCTGGGCCGGGACACAATCACACAACTCATTGGCCGCGCGGAAATGCGCTGGCTCGTGGACAAAGCGCACGGCCTGGACAAGCGCATCATTTTCGACCTGGTTCTCATGCAGACGAGCCGCGACTGCCCGCTCATCGACCGCCACATTGACTGGTACGCCCTGGATGAAAACGGCCGCCCGCGCAAGCACAAAATCGCATGGCTCGATTATTCGGACGTGGCCCTGTTCGACCTCAAATTCAACAAGCCCCTGCAAAACTATCTCAGCGGCGTCGCCCCCTACTGGATCAGCGTGTGCGATTTCGACGGCGTGCGCATCGACGCAGCGCAGACCGTGGACCGTCCGTTTCTCAAGCAAATCAAAAACCGCATCAACGCAGTCAAGGCGGACGCCATCGTGCTGGGCGAAACCCTGTGCGCCATGAACGAGGCCGCGGACGTGACCACGGATATGATCTACACACTGCTCGTGGATCATCATGTGCACACAACGAATGCGCACGCGTACTTCAATATTTTTGAGGAAATCCACGCGCAATTTTCCCGCGGAACCGTGGGCATGGCTTACTTCGAGAACCACGACAGCGCGCGCGCCACGCGCATCTGGCACGAATCATTCCACGAACACATGCAGCGCGAGCCGGCCCTGTTCCACTACTGGGCCTCGCAGGCCGCGCACGCCCTGCCCGCCCCGAGCCTCGAAAATATGTGGGACGTGGCTTATTACCCCGCGCTGCTCAAAAACATCATGTCCTCGGTTGTCAACTGCTGCGCCGGTACAAGCGACCATGTGCGCCTGGCATACGCCTTTGAAATGGGCGCCGATTACGGCGAGGAGCAGCGCACGGATTTCGAGAGCGACACCCTGCTCTACCCACACCTGCGCGCCCAAACCCCGCACAACCTGTTGCACGCGGCCTATGTGTCCCTGGCAAAACTCAAAAACCGCCACACGGTTCTGCACCAGGGAAGAGTGTGGTATCTGCGCAACAGCGAGCCGGGCGGCGACCCGGACGACAGGCTCATGGCCTGGGTCAAGTACGATGAGGCCCGCACCGTGATCGCAGCCTGCAACCTGGACGTGTCCTCGGCCCACAAAGGCTCCTTTCGCCTGCACTTCGCACCCCTGGCGCGCAACGCCTCGTACCGCCTCAGATTCCTCTACGATTCCTATGCGGAATTGAACGCCCTGCACACGGTCAAAATGCGGGTCAACTACACAGGTGCGGATCTCATGGATGACGGTATTTCCCTGCTGCTGCCCCCGATCAGCACCCTGGTTATCGACATCGCTCCCGCGCAATAAGCACCAATCCAATCCATCAAAGGTAATTCCCCATGCAGCCTATGGCGGGCACAGGCTGCAATGAGTTATAATGCTGCAATTCGCATGGGAGGTGTGTGCGCATGAGCATAAAAACAATCGGAATCGTTGGCGCCGGCGTCATGGGCGGGGAACTGGCATTTGTGGCCACCCAGGCCGGACTGCAAGTAATACTCAAAGACGTTGATCAGCAGTTTCTGGATGCGGGCCTCACGCGCTGCCGGCAGGTTTATGAATTCAAGGTCAAACGGCGGCGCATGAGCGCCGAGGACATGGACGCCAAGCTCGCCATGGTGCGCCCCACCCTGGATTACGCACTGTTCGGAGACGTGGATCTGGTCATCGAGGCTGTGCCCGAAAAACTCGCCATCAAGCAATCCGTGTTCGCTGAGCTGGACAAGGCGTGCCCGGAGCACACAGTGCTTGCAAGCAACACGAGCGCGCTCAGCATCGCGGCCATCGGGGAAAAGACCGCACGGCGCGACCGCGTGGCGGGCCTGCATTTTTTCAATCCCGCATCCATGATGCCTCTGGTGGAAGTTATCCGGGCGGAGCAAACCAGCGAGGCCGCGGCGGACATTGTGCGCGCCGCGGCCGAGTCCATGGGCAAGACCCCGGTTGTGTGCCGGGATTCAGCCGGGTTCATCGTGAACCGCCTGCTGTGCGCGGCCATGATCGAGGCCATGCGCTGCGAGGCCGAGGGCCTGGCAGACAGGCGCGACATTGATTCGTTCCTGGTCAAGCCCGAAGGCGGCATGCCCGTGGGCCTGTTCCGCATGGCGGACCAGCTCGGGCTCGCGCTTTTGGCCGAGGTCATGGGCATCCTGCACAGCGCGTTCGGCGCGCGTTTTGCGGTTCCTGAAAAAATCACGCGCCGCGTAGCCGCAGGCCACCTGGGCGTGGGCGCGGGCAAAGGATTTTACGACTATAATGATGCGGCGGGCATGAAACCCACGGGGTCCGTGGACAACCGCGAGCTGATTGTGGCGCGCGTGCTCACAGCCGTGGTAGCGGAAGCAAAACGCATGGCCGGAGAAGGTGTGGCATCGGCCGCGGACGTGGATCTGGCCATGCGCAACGGCGCCCTGTTCAAGAATCCTCCGTTCGCCTACATCCAGGAAACCGGGGAAGAAATTATGAACGCGCGCCTGGTTGAATTCGCGGACAAATACGGCGGCATGTTTATTATTTGAATTTTGTACGCACAATCCCTAAAAGATCATGATGTATTGCAAAGAGCGTAAAAAAGAATAAAACACGGAGGTAACGCATGGAAGACGTAGTCATTGTATCAGCGGCAAGAACACCTATTGGAGATTTCGGCGGCATATTCAAGAGCGTTTCCAGCATGGATCTGGGCGTAATCGCCATGAAAGAAGCCCTCAAGCGGGCCAACATCGAAGATTATGCAATCATCGATGATGTGATCCTGGGCCAGTGTTTCATGCGCAACGACGAGATTAACATCGGGCGCACCGCCTCGCTCAAAGCGGGCATCCCGTTCACCACGCCCGGCATGACTGTGCAGCGCCAGTGCGCCAGCGGCATGCAGGCCATCGTGATCGGCATGCAGCAGATCCAGACCGGCGAGAACGAAGTGGTCCTGGCCGGCGGCACCGAGAGCATGAGCAACATTCCCTACGTGCTGTATGAAATGCGCTGGGGCGCGCGCAACCGCGACACGGCCTGCGTGGACAGCCTGTTCCAGGGCCTCACCGACCCATTGGGCGGATTCCTCATGGGCATCACAGCCGAGAACCTGGCCGCGGAATTCAACATCACCCGCGAGGATCAGGATGAACTGGCTCTCACCAGCCAGAACCGGGCCGTGGATGCTATCAAGAGCGGCCGCTTCAAGGATGAAATCGTGCCCGTGCCCGTGCCGCAGCGCAAGGGCGATCCCATTATCGTGGACACGGACGAACATCCCCGCGAAGGCCTGACCATGGAAAAACTGGGCAAGCTCAAGCCCGCCTTCAAAAAAGACGGCACCGTGACCGCGGCCAATGCCAGCGGCATCAACGACGGCGCAGCCGCCGTGGTGCTCATGAGCGCCAGGCGCGCGGAAAAAGAAGGCGTCAAGCCCCTGGCGCGAATCGTGGGTCACGCGGTCGCCGCTGTGGAACCTGAACGCATGGGCTACGGCCCGGTTCCGGCTGTTGAAAAACTACTCAAGAAAACCGGCAAAAAACTCGACGACATCCAGTTGTTCGAAGTCAACGAAGCCTTTGCCGCCCAGTACATAGCCTGTGAAAAGGGTTTGGGACTGAATCGCGACATCACAAACGTGAACGGCAGCGGCGTGGCCCTGGGCCATCCCGTGGGCTGCACGGGCGCGCGCATCACCACCAGCCTCATTTACGAAATGCAGAAACGCGGCCTCAAGCTCGGCATCGCCACCATGTGCGTGGGCGGCGGCATGGGCAAAGCCATGCTTGTTGAGATGATGTAAATGTAGTGGTACAATAAGCAGTAACAGGCGCCGCCTTCAATTCAAGGCGAAACGGCCCCGCCGCCTTCATTGGTGCGGGGCCGTTCTGTTTTTGTGCACAGGCGTGCCGCGCTCCAAAAAGGGCGGCCGGGGGCAACCCCCGGCCGCCGCTGGTGAAAAACAAACATCCGGCGTGAAGCGGATGGCTTGTAAATACAAATGGCAGGCTGCGGGCCGCGCCGCGGGCCGGGGCAGGTCGCCGCGTCAACCCGCAACCTATCCACTTGTGATCAATCCTTTAAACACTTCCCCATATCCATGCCCCTCGAATGAAACGCGCCGTGTGTCGAAACGCTCAACTGAAACCATTGAGTTTGCGCATAATGTCGGCGATTTCAAAGAACAGATCCTGCTCGCGGATTACGCCTACGGACTGGCCCTCGTCGTTCACAACCAGCAGCCTGCGCACGCCCAGGCTGAGGATGCGGTTCACCGCGGTCATGAGATTATCCTGGGGGCGAATGGCCGGCGGCGCTGCGGACATGAGATCGCTTACCTTTTTCTGCCCCAGGTCCCTGACAAGGATGGTGAACAGGCCGGTGAAATCCGGCGGCTCAATATGGATGGAATCGGCCATGACCGGACGGTCCTTGAGCAGGCGCATGTAGGACGGCTGCACGCCGCGGAGCAGATCAATGAAACTGAGCAGGCCGATTACATTGTCCCGATCATCCAGCACAAGGATGGATCGATGCACGGATTCGGCCACGGTGCCGGAAAACATGGAACGGTTAAAGGAATCGATAATCACGCCCATGGCTTGAGACACGGTGGCGTCTTTAAAAATCTTACTGAACGTGCTTAAAGGAACCATGATGTCGCCCACCCGTGATTCCCCGTCGCTCACCCTGTTGCGGCCCGCGTAGGCCTGGTGGATTTTTTTGGTGAGGAACTCGATGTTGCAGGGCTTGCTGAGGTAATCGAAAATCCCGTCGCGCAGTCCGGCAACGGCCGAATCCGGGGTGCCATGGCCCGTGAGCATGATAACTGCGATGTCGGGATCGATGCTCTTGATTTCTCTCAAAGTCTGGTTGCCGTCCATGCCGGGCATTTTCACATCAAGAATAATGACGTCAAACCCATTGTTGCGGAGCTGTTCCAGGGCTTCGGCGCCGCTTGCCACGGCCGTGGTTTGAAACCCGCGCCTGTCGAGGATCTCCTTGGTCGTGGATCGGAACCGCTCTTCGTCGTCCACAATAAGCACCTTGATTGGTTTTAGATTTTCCATAGTTGTTATCCCCTCTCTCAAAATCCCGACATGCCGGCGAAACCGCGGGACATCCAATAAAAATACACCAGCAGGAGAAGCACGATGTTGGCGATAAGCCACAAGGGAATGCCTACGCGGAGATAATCCTTGGGTTCCAGATAACCGCTGGCGTAAACAATGGCGTTGGGCGGCGTGCCGATAATAAGGCAGTAAGCGAAACTGGAAGCTGCGGCCGTGGCCATGGACATGAATGGGAGCATGGCCGTTCCCGGGTGAACAATGCCGGCCATGTTCAGCGTGATGGGTCCCACCGCTGCTGCGGCCGGGCCGTCGGCCATGAGCTGGGTGAGCACACTGGTGAGCAGGCTGGCCAGGCCGATGAGCGCCATCCCTGAATCCATGCCGAACTGGGCCGCGGCGTTGACCACGGAGCGCGCCAGGAAAAACGCGGCCCCGGACTTATCCAGCACTGTGCCGAAGATAATGGCGCCCGCGTACAGCCACACAACGCCCCAGTCCACCTTCTCCTGGTAATCGCGCCAGTTCACAACCCCGGCCAGGATATAGGCCACGGCGCCGCCCACGGCCACCACGCCGATTCCCAGGCGCACAGGGTATATCCCGAGATCGTAGAATGACTTTTCCGTGAACCACAGGAAGACCATGACCGCAAAAATAATCAGCGTCACGATCTGCTGACGGCTCCAGGAGCCCATGTGGTTGATGTCCTCGCTGATATGGGCCATGGCCCCGGACAGATCGCGGGTTTTGGGTTTGAAGCGGGCCTGGATCACCAGCCAGGTGAGCGGCATCATGATAAACACGAACGGCATGGCGTAGGTCACCCATTGGAAATAGCCGATGTCTGTTCCGAACATGTCATCGAGATAACTCATCATGATCACGTTGCGCGCGCCGCCGCTTGGTGCGCCGAACCCGCCGATGTTGCACGCCATGGCCACGGTGATGACCAGCATCTTGCCCAGTTCCATGTCCAGGGGCTCGCCGCGCACCTGGCTGCCGCGGTGCAGGATAATGGCGATGGGCAGGAAAATGGCGGCCAGGGCGTGGTCTGAAATAAAGGATGCGCAGGGCGCGATCACCAGGATCAGGACCATGGTGATGGCGGCCACATTGGGCTTGGCCAGCTTGCTGAACAGAAAAAAACAGATGCGCTTGTCCACCCCGGTTTTCACAAACGCCGCGGCAAACATGAGGCTGCCCATAATGAACCAGCACGCATCGCTCCAGTACAGAGCGGCAACCTCATCCCGCGATATGACACCCGTTCCGACCAGTATGAGCCCGATGCAGAAGGCCACGGAGGGCAGTGGAATGCACCCTGTGACAAAGCACAATACCGTGAAAACCATGACCGCGAGGGCCACCTTGAGTTTCCACGCGCCCTTGTCTGCCGACTTCTTGTCGGCGTCGGAAAGGGAATCATAACTCAGGGTATCGGCCCGGAGCGCGGCCGCTTCCTGAATCAGCGCCGCATATTGCTCCGGGTTCATTTTGCCTACAAATTCTTTTGCCTGCACCAGATGCTTTTCCTGCGCCTGGATATTGTTTTTCCTGCACCATTTCACATCCCGGCTCATGAACTTCTTTTGCCGCACTGCGCCGTTGATCATGGACTGCTCCATGATGCGCACGGTCACAAGCTGCCACTGTTCGATATCGGCCTGGGGCTTGTGAAACAGTTTCCGGCTCAACATCTCCACGACAACTTTTTCGCCGATGGTATATTCAGTGCCCACGTCCTGCATGCCCCTGGTTGCGGGCATGAGCGGGATGGCAATCAGCAACACTGCGGGGATTATGAATACTTTCCAGTCAATATACTTGTCGTACCCTACCGGTTTCTCACTGTGGCCGCGTATTCCTTCCGGCTCACTCATGATCCTGCATCCTCTCCAGTACAAAAGTCCCGCATCAATCGATATCGGTGCGCTTGTCGAACACAGCCATGGGGTGGCTGATAATGCGGTCCACCCGGGCTTTTCTGATCTTTTCCTCCATGGCCTGTTTGCGCGTGAACGCATCGTTGATCTTGTCCACAAGTTCAGGCACATCGCACGGCTTCATCACATAGTCAAAAGCGCCCAATTTGAGGCCCTCGACAGCGGATTCCACAGAAGCGTGGCCCGTGAGCATGATGACTTCGACCAGCGGATAATCGCGCTTGATGCGGCGCAAGGTTTCCACGCCGTCCATGCCCGGCATCTTCACGTCAAGCACAACCACATCCACAAAGTGCTCGGCGAGCGCCTGGAGCGCTTCGCGCCCGCCCGGAGCGGTGCGTGTTCGAAACCCCCTTTTTTCCAATAGAATTTTCGTGGTCGACAAAAACCGTTCTTCATCGTCCACAACCAGCAGATTCACGTTACTCATGGCATCCTCCCAGGATAAAATCGCCCATCCGGTCACGCGCCGGAACGGGTCGAGGCCGCGCTCAGCGGCAGCCTTACCGTGAAAACAGTGCCCACGCCCAATTCGCTTTCCACCGCCATCCGGCCCCCGAGCCGCTCCACAATGCCGTAGCATGTGCTGAGCCCCAGGCCGGTGCCCTGCCCCACCGGTTTTGTCGTATAAAAAGGCAGGAATACTTTATTGAGATTGTCCGGTCCAATGCCGCAGCCGTTATCGGCCACGGTTACGATGGCGTCATCCGAATCCAATGATGCGGAAACCCTTATTTCAGCCTGGTCACGGTCACGGACCGCATACAAGGCATTGTTAAAAAGATTGAGAAAGACCTGCTCAAGCTGAGATTCGTCACTTTGAATCAAAGGAATTCCGTCTTGCATCTGTATGGTAACGGCCACGCCGTCAAGATGCGCCCGGTTCTCAATCATTGCCTGCACGCCATGCAGCGTGGCGCGCAGGTCCACATCGCAAATCGAAGGCTCGGACTTGCGCGCGAACTTGAGCAAACCCTGGGTGATATTCGAACAACGGGAAATCTGCAGGGACACCTGGTCAAGACAATCGCGCACAGAAGCAAGGTCCGCAGCCGACAAATTCTTTTCAGGCAATTTCAAATCACTGAATATATCGTTGATCATGCAGCATTCGGAGACCATGACCTGGAGAGGATTATTAATCTCGTGGGCCATGCCCGCACTCATTTCACCCACTTCGGCCAGCTTGCCGGCTGCCAGCAGCTTGCTGCCCATTTCACGCTTTTCCACTTCCATGACCGCGAGCCGGCCGGCCAGGGACGAAGCGAGCACATAGGCCGTGAGAACCACCACGCCCCCGCCCAAGGAGATAACAATAAGGGCTACAGCCACAGCGCGCACCAGGGGCGCGTACGCTTCAGACGCTTTCTGGCGCACCACAAGCATCCACCCGTTTTCCCGCAACCGGCCCGCGGCGTACATGTATGTCTGCCTGTCCGCGGCGCGGGCCGTGAATGATGCGATATCCGTTCCCGCAACAGCGTACAGTTTGCGGTCCGGATCCGGCTGCTCCAATTGGCCGCCGGTGCGCAGTTCGGTCTGGAATAATCCCTTGCTGTTCACCAGATACGCCTGGCCCGTGCCGCCGATGTGGATGCCTTTGACCAGGTTGCTGAAATACGCGGTATCAATGGTGGCCCGAAGGTACCAGGGACGCCCGCCCTGGATTCTCTGCACAGCAATTACGAAATGGGGCACGTTCCGGTAGCCGCGGAACACATCGGATATGTACACGCTCTTCAGGGATACGGCCTGGAACCATTCCGCCTTTGAGTAGTCTTTGCCCACCAGATCGTAGGGGCCCACATAAGCCATGTGCCGGCCGCCTTCATCAATTACTCCGATGTCTTCAAAAGCCGGGTATTTACTCTTGAGGTCCAGAAACAATGCATCCAGGTGTGCGTTGTCGCCGAGTTCCTTAAAAGAATGGGTGGCGGCCGTGTATTCAAGCGCCGAGACCTGCTCGGACAGGAAAGCATCCACCAGAGCCCGGTGGCCCTGGGCGACCCGGCTCAGTTCGCCCTGGGCCCTGCGGTCCAGGGTTTCAGAGAAAAAATACACGAGGATTCCGAACACGAGCATGACGATCAGGAACGGCGCGATGAGTACGCGGGTGATGATCATGCGCCGGATGCGCCGGAACTTCACACTCTGAGCGCTGTTGTCCTGTGTGCTGTCCATGGTTGCCGTCTCCTCACGCCGCGCCCGCGGCCTCTCGCCCGCCTCAGATATTCTGCCCGTCCAATTCCTTCATCTTGCGCAGAATGGCCAGCGGGGAACTGGAGTCCACCATATCAAGGAGTTTCTCCAGTTGCTCATTGCGGATATTCTTTTTGTTAATCAGGCGCTTTTTGAACGCCTCGCTGAGCACCTGGAGAAGATAATCCAGATCGCACGGTTTCTGGAGGTAGCAGTATGCGCCGCTGCGCGTACACTCCACGGCCGAATCGATGGACCCGTGCCCGGTGAGGATCACCACCTCCATGAAGGGGTGCTCTTTCTTGAGCGCCTCGAGGGTGGCTTCGCCGTTCATGCCCGGCATTTTCAAATCCACGAGCGCAATGTCGAAACTGTTGTGCTTGGCGGCCTCCAGAGCCTTGTCGCCCCGGTTCACGGCGGTCACATTGAAGTCCCGCACGGTGAGCCGCTTGGTCATGGACTGCAGGAATGCTTCCTCGTCATCCACCACAAGGATGTTGATTTTTTCGATGCTCATGATGTTCTCTCCTTTTTCCGTCCGGGGCATTGCCCCGTGTTCATTGCCCGGTTTGGGCGTGTCGTGAAGCCGTACAGCTAAACAGCCTTGTCGATGCCCATCCACTGCCAGTAGCCGAGAATGGTCCAGAAGAACAGCACAGCCCAGCAGATGAGCAGAACCACGAAACCATGTTTCATGAAATCGCCGAGAGTAACGAGTTGCTCGCCGGTTTCCGGGTCGCGCGCCATGGCGTAGGCGATGGCGTTGTTGGGGGTGCCGATGATCATCATATGGGCGAAGCTTGAGGCAAAGGCTGTGGCCAGGCCCACCATGACCGGGGACGTTCCCGATATCATGGCCATGGGTACAGTGATGGGCCCGATGGAAGCCACGGTGGCGCCGTCACTCATGAAATTAGTGAGGACGCCTGTGAAAATGCTGGAACTTATGGCCAGGCCCGGGCCGCTCTGGAAATATGCGGGCAGGGTATTTACGAACTTTTCAGCAATCCACAGGGACCCGCCTGTGAGGGCCACGCAGTAACCCAGGGCGCTGGCGCTGGCGTACAGGGCCACCACGTCCCAGTGAATACTGTTTATGTCCTTCCACTGCAGGATTCCGAACACGGCCAGGATGACAAGGGCGAACAGGAAGGGTCCGCCCATGCCGAAATCCTCCCCAAGGGTGATGAGCATGGCGATAAGAATGACCAGGATGACCGCGGTAATGTATTCCTGTTTGGTCATTTTTCCAATCTTCTTGGTTTCCTTGCGGATTTCAGAGATCAGATCCAGGTTCTTGACCTTGAGCTTGTTGCGGAAGACCAGGAAGAAATACCCGGCTATGCAGAGCGCGCACACGGGCACGAAAGGCAGGCCGTACTTGACCCAGGTGCCGAATGAGATCTGGATGCCGTAGTCGTTAAGGATGCCTATCATGACCGCGTTGCGGCCGCCGGCTGCAGGAGAACCCGGCCCCCCCACATTAGCCGCGAAGCAGCACACGAGAATAAGCATCACCGCCAGAGACTTGTCCTGACGGATGCCCGCCGCGCGGACAACCCCCAGGTAGCCCAGCATGAGCACGGGCACCACAAACGCCACCAGGGCATGTTCACTGAGAAACGACGCACTCACCGCGAGCAGGGGCGCGAAAATAAACAGGAACCAGGGCAGCGACTTGCTGGTGCTCAGCAGCAACAGACCGATACGGCGGTCCAGCCCGGTTTTTGCGATGGCCGCGGCCAGGCCCAGAACGCCCATAACAAAGATGACAGCGTCCTTGGCGTGGGCGCGTGCAATATCGTTGGGCGTGAGAACATTGAACAGATACAGCATGACACAGGCCAGGAATGCGGTAATGCCCACAGGCAGCGCGCCCGAGGCCCAGAACACGGCGCTGAGCACCAGAATGCCGAGCATAATCTTGGCTTTGCGCGCGGCCACATATGCGGCTTCATCAACCGTGACTTCGGCGTCGCCGCCCCTGTGCTCCAGGATTTTGGACTTGTCCAGGTAGTAGGAACCGATGGATTCGCCGTCTTTCATTTTACGAAAGTCCGAATAGCCCATGATGCGCTGGGACGTTACGCCGCCCTTTTGCACGGCCATGAGGTCCACCATGCTCTTAGGCGGCGGGGTGAGCGCGATGAGCAGGAACAGGAGCACATTGGCGATCATGATGCCCGGGCGCAGGCCGTGAACCCCGATGAGCCATTCTTTTATGCTGGAGCGCTTCATGTCTGGAATTTCGTGCCGGGCCATGGCGTAGGTGCGCTCCTGGCGTGCGGCCTCGATGTTATCTATCAGTTCTTCGATAGGGCACGGTTTGGCCATATACTTGAACACATCGTATTTGCCGGTGAGCCGCGCCTTGTCCGTGGTGCCGTGCCCGGTGAGCATGATAATCTGCACCTCGGGCCGGATTGCTTTAATTTCCCTCAGAGTCTGGATGCCGTCCATGCCCGGCATTTTCTGATCCAGAACAATGACCTCGGGCTTTTTGTGGCGCACAATCTTGATTGCTTCTTCCCCGGTACCCACGTCCATGACGCTGTACCCGCGCACCTCAAGCTGCTTTTTCATGGCCGCCCTGAAGTGGGACTCGTCGTCCACCAGCAGGACTCTTGCGGTCCCTTCGGGTGCTTTAGTATTCGTTTCCGTCGACATCTTTTGATTCCTCCGCTTCACTGTGTGGAAATGATATGGTGAATGAGCTGCCCGCTCCGGGCACACTCTGAACATCAATTTTGCCGCCAAGGGATTCCACGATACTGAGGCTGATGCTGAGGCCAAGCCCCGTGCCTTTGCCCACTTCCTTGGTGGTGAAGAACGGCATGAAAATGCGGGCCATTTCCTCCTGGTTCATGCCATTGCCTGTATCGGTGATGGAGATGCGCACGAAGCCGTCGTCCTCGCGCGTGGTGAGTGTAACCGTGCCCGCTTCACCAATGGCGTCTCCGGCATTATTGATAATGTTGAGGAACACCTGGCGCACCTGGTCGGGCAGAAGCATGACGCGGGGCAAATCCTGGGCATAATCCCGCACGATGCGGATATCGGCCACCTCGAATTCGCGCTCCATAAGGCCGCTGACCACGTCGTCAAGGAGCCGGTTCACATTGCATGCCACGGTTTGAGATTCATTGCGGCGCACAAAATTGAGCAGCTTGTAGGTGATGTCCTTGGCGCGCAGCACCGCGTCATCAATAATACCCAGCTCTTCCCGGATGGCCTCGGGCGAGGAGTCCATGCCGAACTCGGGGTTGAGCATATCGCGGATTACCCCGCTCTGGGACGA
>Ga0351887_10080_pt2 | contig 30774 bp, 15 predicted proteins | sample TotcelFGM3001L15_FD_206760 | JGI IMG/M metagenome (GOLD analysis project Ga0351887, IMG submission 206760) | Enriched cells from coal bed in the Powder River Basin, Montana, United States - Total cells FGM rep3 HSBNCT.FGM.300.1.L15 ...
CCGTGGCTGCGGGGCAGGAAAATGCGGCAGTGCGCATTATCATTCATGCTCTGGATCCAATGGAAATGATTCAGGATCTAATGATTCTGATTACGAAGGGCAGCAAGCAAGTTCATGCGGTGCGCATAGTGGAAAAGGGGGGGCATTAACGGCAGAAGTGGAGCAAAAGGCGGAGCATAGTTTCTCCTCAAAATCAGACGTGAAAAAAGAACTCACAGAAACAGAATTGCTTTCGAATTTAAATGCAGAAGGGAAAGCTTTATACAACCAGCTGACACCAGAAGGAAAAAAACTAGCCTTGAAATTGGCCACTCAGGCTTGCAAAGGGCATAATACTTGTAAGGGCCTCAATTCATGTAAGACCAAAGAACATGAATGTGCAGGTAAAGGTGGATGCAAAGGAACCAGCCAATGCTCCTTCAAAGACAAGAATCAGGCTGTGAAAGTAGCTGCCCAAAAGATGGCTGAAAAACGTGCTTCGTTGAACAAATCTCACAAAAATCAAAATATCACACAAGCGGAAAATACTAATCCAAGCACCGGTAATCCAGACGTTCTTCATCAAAACGTGGACACATTAGAAAATCAGCCTAATGTGAAGAGTGATAATCAGTTTCAAAATAACAGGACGAACGCGAATCAAAATTCATATCCAAACAATGTGTACAAAACCCCGAACAATACGAACAACATCCCGAACAGTGGGAAAAATCCTATAAATAACGGCAAATAAAACATTGTAAAGCAGTCTAACTGTCCATGGATAATGATGTCTCGGAGTAGCATTATCAGTCCATGGATGGTTGGCAAGTCCTCTTTAATCATTTCAAGGAGATCTATATGAGTAAGCGCAATCTTTCGAAAATGGCCCTGATGGGGTTAACAAGCGGAATTATTCTTTCAGGAAATGCCCAGGCCTCTCCTCTTTTAGAGCACTCAAAAGATCTTGATCAGATGTTAGCTGTCATCAATTCCCAAACATATGGCAGGGAACCTCACAGCAGCTGCAGAAGTTACGTTTCAGAAGACGAGCTACCTATGGAACATGTCATAATCGAGCATACACCCGTTACACCAAAACCTGTTGCAAACCCTGCGAATAAAACAAAGCCTGCGACCAACAATGATAAGACGAATCCTGTAGTCCCCAAAAAGGATGAGAGCAAAAAAACACCGGTAGATCCAAAAGGAAAACTCAGTTCAGCAGCCAATAAGGCTTTACAAACGAAGCTGACAGCCGAAAAAGTTGTGCAGGTCAAAGAAGCACCTAAGGCTCAAGGTGGAACTCAAGGACAAACTACACCGAAGACCCCCGACACTAAAAAACCTTCGGAAGCTCCTAAATCAACAATCAGTTCCTCCGCCGAACATGCCTTGCGGCAGGCGTGCAGGGATCCTCATGGCAATTGTTCTAAGCTAACTGTAGAAAGAACCGTTCAGATAAAAAATACAAAGGGTCACGGACAGAATGATGCAAAACATGATCAAAACGATCCGAGCCAAAGTCCTGCCGAAGGACAGTCCGGTACTCCAACACCAGAAAATGTAAAGAAAATAGAACCCCCTAAAGATGCATTGAGTTTTTTTTATGCAGATCCCCGCGGGACATCTTCCGAAATCATAGCCGACAATGAGATACCTCACAGTTCTCCACTGAAAGCAGAGGATCCTTCAGATGAAAAGAAAAAGAGTAATGAATATAAGGATGATCAAAACCAGGGATCAGGTGGGCAGCAAGAGTTGGATCCTAGCGATGGAAACATGGGATATCACCTTCTTAGCGATGAAGAGCTTACCTTAGAGCTTACAGAGCAAGGCATGGCCATGTACAATAAGCTCAGCCCTGAAGAAAAAGAATTAGCCCGAGAAGTAGCCAGCGGGCGATGCAATGGTACAAATAAATGCGAACATTTGAATGCTTGCCGTACAGAAAAAAATGAATGCGCAGGTAAAGGGAAATGCAAAGGACAAGGGAAATGCGCATTTTCCGATAAAAATGTGGCTGTCAAGCTTGTTTACGACAAGGTAATGGCTGCCAAGCGAGCTAAATTAAACCACTAAAGATGTCTCGCAAAAAGTCAACCGATGACCAATGAAAAAAAACGCTTGAAAGAATATGCAGATAAGAAAGCCAATTGGAAAGAATGGGGCCCTTATCTCAGCGAGCGAGCGTGGGGGACAGTCAGGGAGGACTATAGTCCTGATGGAGATGCTTGGAAGTACTTTTCACATAAAGACAGCCGGAGCCGAACATACCGTTGGAACGAAGATGGGCTTGGAGGCATTTCGGACCGTAATCAATATGTTTGTTTTGCTTGGGCTTTATGGAACGGCAAAGATGAATGCCTGAAAGAGCGTTTGTTCGGATTGACCGGCCCTCAGGGCAATCATGGCGAGGACGTTAAGGAGTATTATTTTTATCTCGATAATACTCCCTCTCATAGCTACATGAAGATGTTGTATAAATACCCGCAACGGGCATTTCCCTATCAAAACATAGTCGATGAGAATTCTAAACGAGGGATCCTCGACTTTGAATACGAGCTTCTGGATACAGGCGTATTTGAAGGGCATCGGTATTTCGATGCCGTATTCGAGTATGCAAAAGTCGATGTAGATGATCTGCTGTTGCAGGCCTCCCTTTTTAATCGGGGACCGGATGAGGCTTTTTGCGCTATCCTGCCAACCATCTGGTTTCGCAATACATGGGATTGGGGGTATCCTCAAGGACCCATGAATGATGTGGATGGCAAACCCATCATTACGCGAAAGCTTTCCGAATCTAATTTCCAAATTTTTGAAATTCAGCACCCGGCGGCCGGACGTTATTTTTTGTATGCTGAAGGGATACCGGAGTGTGTTTACACAGAAAACTCGACGAACAACGAAAGGGTTTATGCAAAACCCAATGTCACGCCCTATGTCAAAGATGCTTTCCATGACTATCTGGTCAATAATCGAACGGAAGCGGTGAATCCGGATGAAAAGGGAACAAAAGCTGCGGCCATTTATCGTGAGAGCATACCAGCAGGCGGTGTAAAAAAAGTCAGACTGCGCTTGACCAGGGATTTGTTAGAACATCCCTTTTCGATCTTCGACGAGTTCTTGCAACAAAGGCAAATAGAAGCAAATGAATTTTATAGTGAATTGCATCCTAAAAACACGCCCGAAGAAGAAGTTATCATCCAGAGACAGGCTTTCGCCGGATTGCTTTGGTCGAAGCAATTATACTATTTCGACTTAGAACAATGGCTTCGAGGCGATCCCCTGCCTGCGTTTTCTTGCTGCATAGAACGGCAGCGTTCAAGGAATAGCGAATGGGAACATTTGGTCAACTTCGACATCCTTTCCATGCCCGATAAATGGGAATATCCTTGGTATGCCAGCTGGGATTTGGCTTTTCATGCTCTGGCGTTGGTGCTTATCGATCCCGATTTTGCTAAGCGGCAGCTTGTCCTCATGACCCGCGAATGGTATATGCACCCGAATGGACAACTACCTGCCTATGAATGGTCGTTCTCGGATGTTAATCCTCCTGTGCATGCATGGGCCGCATGGCGTGTATATAAAATTGATCAGAAAAGAGGAGGGAAGCCAGATAAAGAATTTTTAAGAGGGATCTTTCATAAGCTTCTCTTGAACTTTACCTGGTGGGTAAACCGGAAAGATCATGAAGGACGCAATATCTTCCAGGGCGGTTTTTTGGGGATGGATAACATCAGCGTCTTCGACCGCAGCAGGCCTTTGCCTATTAATGCGTGGATAGATCAATCGGATGGAACAGCATGGATGGCCTTCTATTCGGTCATCATGATGAGGATCTCATTGGAACTGGCCATGGATGATCCTGTTTACCAAGATACAGCCACAAAGTTCTTTGAACATTTTCTCCGCATTGCCGGCTCTATGAATTTCGGCTCATTTGGACTTAGTCATTCGCTATGGGATGAACAAGATGGATTTTTTTATGACATGCTACGTTGTGCGGGGCACTCCCCTTATCCGTTAAAGGTCCGCTCCCTGGTAGGCCTGTTGCCTTTGCTGGCTGTTGAAACCTTGGAGCCTGATCTTAGTGAACGGTGTCCAATTTTTGCACGCAGAGTAGAGTGGTTTGTCAAGATGAGACCGGGGATGGCCGGCACGATGGCTTCCGTATTTGCTCCTGGCATTGGATCTAGGCGTCTCATGGCTATTTTGCCTAAAGAGAAGTTGATCCGTGCCCTTAGTTATATGTTCGATGAAAAAGAATTTCTCTCCGATTATGGCATCCGCTCTTTATCGAAATATCATCGGGATCATCCCTATGTTTTTGATCGCGCAGGCATGTATAATACAGTGCAGTATATGCCGGCTGAATCTGATTCCAGGCTCTATGGGGGAAATTCCAATTGGCGCGGGCCCATATGGTTTCCGATCAATTATCTGATCATTGAAGCCCTTCAAAAATACCATTATTACTATGGGGATGACTTACTCGTGGAATTCCCTACTGGTTCAGGCAAAAAAATCAACTTGGCAGAGGCGGCTGTCCTACTATCGAAGCGTTTGATTTCTTTGTTCAAAAGGAATTCAGAGGGGAAGCGCCCGATCTATGGCGAGACAGCCGTTTTTCAAAATGATCCTTATTGGAAGGACCATATTCTTTTTAACGAATATTTTCACGGTGACAATGGCGCAGGATTAGGTGCCAGTCATCAAACTGGTTGGACAGCTCTGGTTGCAAAGTTGATCTTGCAATGCGGCGGATAATCATGTAAAAAAATAGTATATAGATTCAGCCAGGTTAAAAGCATGAGAAACGTAGATATACCTAATTTAGGAATTGGCATTGGTTTAAGGATTCCCCACTATGAAGATATCTTCAAGGATAAGCCAGAAATTGATTGGTTTGAGATCATCAGTGAAAATTTCATGGTCGAGGGAGGAAAGCCCCTGGATAATTTGGAAAGGATACAAGACCGCTATCCTGTGGTGCAGCACGGAGTTTCCCTGGCGATCGGCAGTCCTGCGCCGTTGGACTGGAATTATTTGCACCGGCTCAAAGCCTTGACGAAAAGGACCAAAACCCCTTGGCTCTCGGACCATCTTTGCTGGGGGCATACTCCTGGAGCCCATTATCATGACCTTCTTCCTTTGCCTTATACCAAAGATGTGATCAATTATGTGGCGGAGCGTGCACGCATAGTCCAGGATTTTCTGGAGATCCCTTTCGCGTTGGAAAACCTGTCTTCTTATGTGGCCTATAAGGCTGATGAAATGCCTGAATGGGATTTTTATACTGCCATAGTTGAGAAGGCCGACATTTTTATGATGTTGGATGTTAACAACATTTATGTCTCCAGCCGGAACCATGGATTCGATCCTTACCTTTATTGCGACAATATTCCTTTAGAAAGGGTTTTACAAATACACTTGGCTGGGCATAGCGACCATGGCGACTATGTACTGGACACGCATGATAATTTCGTCAGAGACGAGGTATGGCAGCTGTATGCACGGGTCTGGCCGCGGACAAGGGGAGTCTCGACATTATTGGAATGGGACGATAACTTCATCTCTTGCAAACAGACTTGGGAAGAAGCTTTGAAGGCAAAAAAATTCCAGAAGAAGATTGAGGATGCTCTATCCGCTGCTGCAAAACCCGCTTTAAAACCGCAGGAGATTTTGTTATGACTTTTGATGCAAAAGCCCCGCCGGCTTTAAAAGATGTTCAATTATGGTTTGCCAGCATTATCACGCGCCCTATCGATAACAATAGCAGGATGAACCCCACTTCTCCCTCCGGGATTCCTATGCAAGAGGAAGCTGCCCGTTACATTGTTCCAAGTCCTACTTTAGAACCTTCCCAAAGGATTGAACTTTACAACCAGCAATATTGGTGGAGGCTCTTAAGTGTTTTGCAAGAGAGTTTTCCCTTTGTCTTGCGGCTTTTTGGTTATCAGGACTTCAATGCATTGATTGCCATCCCTTATTTGCAAAGACATCCTCCCAATCATTGGTCTTTGAATGTATTGGGTAATGATCTTCCTGAATGGATCTTAAAAGAATATCATTCTCCGGATAAGGATCTTGTCGCTGCAGCAGCCAAAATCGATTGGGCTTTCAATGACAGCTTTTGCGCCATCCAACTTCCTCCCTTATTACCCTCCTCCCTTTCAGGGGAAGAAGGTCAGGAAGGAGTTTCCGAGAAAGATCTCTATTTGCAGCCTCATATACATCTCTTTGAATTAAAATCGGATCTTTTTGATTTGCGCATGCAATTTGTCAAAGAGGAGCCTGAATATTGGCTGGAAAATGATTTTCCCCCGTTAAGTGCCGAAAAGACCTATCACTTTGTCATGTACCGCACGCCGGAAAATACGATTACCTGGAAAGAAATTGGGGCGGCAGAGTATCATCTTCTACAGCTATTCAAGAAAGGGTGCTCTATCGACAAGGCTTGCGAGTGGCTGGAGGAAAGAGGGGATGCATTCTACGAAGAGGCTGCGCGGAACTTGCATTTATGGTTCCAAGAGTGGTCTTTCCACCAGTGGCTTTCTTTTCGTTCTCTCTCGGACATTGTCTAAAAATGGACGGCTGCTGCAAGCTTATGTAAGTTTTCTCTGAAAGCACAATTATTAAATCGTTTATATAACCATGCAGCATTTTTTAAAAATATGACCACTCATGACCAAACTGTAAATGCTAGGGAAGCCGCTTTTTCGGCTTTATTGAGTTTTTTTAGGGACGGCAAATTTCTTTCCGAAAGTCTTGCAGAATGGCAACGGCATAGTCGCCCTTCGCCTTTGGACTACCATTTGGCCCAAGAAATTTCTTATGGTTCAACTAGAATGGCCCTAGCTCTGGATTTTTTAGGTTCGGAACTTTCTCGCGAGAAAAAGTTGTCTCTAAAGCTCAAAGAAAAAGTACTGCTGAGAACGGCCCTTTATCAGTATTTTTATCTTCAGAAAATCCCTCTGTATGCGCTGACCAACGAAACGCTTCGCATCGCTAAAAAACATTGCCATAGCCATTTTTCCGGATTCCTCAATGCGGTATTACGCAAATTGGGGACGTTTGTGCCTTCATTACCAAGTGGAGACAATGCGGAGCAGCTGAGCATTCGATATTCTTATCCTTTGTATTTTGTGCAAAAAATCCTTGAGGAGCATGGGCATTCAGTCGCGCAACAGATTTTATCTGCAGGGAATCGGTCTCCTTCGGTTGAATTCCGGGTCCGCACCCTTGCCGGGGGATTGCCGCATGGATCCAGGATGATTGCCGAGCATCCTATTCCCTTTGCAGCCCTAGACGATAGTCAAGTTTTACCGGTGATTACGTCGTCCAAGCACTATTATGTGCAAAACCGTACTCCGGCTTTTCTCTTGAACGGCTTATGCAAAGAAATGGCATTTCAGCCGAAGACGATTTTAGATCTGTGCTCTGCTCCTGGCGGCAAACTGATTGCGGTCCATGATCAATTTCCGGAGGCTGCATTATTGGCGCATGACCTCACGCAGGCGAAAATTGATCTGCTGCAGACTAATCTGGATAAATATGGAATAAAAGCTGCCCTGTCCTGCGGGAAGGGTGAGGATTTTTGTGTGAAGGATCCTGTGGATGTAGTGATTTTGGATGTTCCATGCAGTAATACGGGCGTGTTGAATAAAAGGCCTGAGGCCCGCTGGCGGTTATCGCAAGAATCTGTCTGTTCCTTGCGACATATTCAAGAGTCTCTTTTTGCCAATGCATTAACGTGCGTGAGATCTGGGGGAGAGATTTGGTACATGACTTGCAGTACACTCAATGAGGAAAACCAAGGATTTGCGAAAGAGATGTCTTCAAAATATGGCGTGCCTTTTCGATGGCAAGAAAGCATATTGGCGGACGATTCAGGCATGGATGGCGGATTTGCTTGTGCCTTCAGGAAAGATTGAGATTATTTTAGATAGCTATTCCTGATTATGGAGGCTTCCGGGAATGACTATAGTCCAACTGATCATTCGATGATACGTCTTCAAAAAAGTTATGGTGGCAGACATAGGTAACAAAGCCGTCCCGGCCTTAAATAGTTTAACAGCTAGATTGGGATGCGATATGGTCACCTTTTTGCCATGATTTTAAGGACGTACCTGGTTACACCTACTTCCGCTGATTTGAAAAATTTTCGTATATGTGACGAAATTTTCGTCATAACTTATGATTCCTCCTGTGTAGTTTTTCGAAGGCTAGTTTGGGGGTGTACTCACATGCGTGATAAAAATTTAACAGGATAGGCAGGATCGCCTTCGGCGGCATGATAAAGGCATTTGTGTCAGAAAAAACTCTTAAATTACCGCGGCAGCGGTTCATCTCTCCGTAGCCCAGTGCAAGACCGCGGCAGCGGTCGCAGCTCTGGGATACGTACAGACAACATATGGTACTGCGGTAGCAGTACCACAAATACGAGTTTTCAACAACAAGAAATCAGGATTTGCTTTAGGATTACTCGAGAGGTACTGCTGCCGCAGTACGATAGCTTATAGGTATGTCTGCCCAGAAGCTGCGACCGCTTCCGCGGTCCTTGCACTGCACTACTGGATGTTTTACCGGCTACCGCGGTAATTTTGACAATTTCCTGATTTTAGGTAGCCAAAGTATGTTTTGAGAATTTTTAAAGCTTTTCATCAAAAAGAAAGTTTATTACCAGTTTTTAATATTTTTTGAACCTAGCCAAAAAATTTGTTCTAATCTCCCGTGCCCTGAAAATCCAGAATCAATTAGTTCTTGTCCGAAACGTGACCGTTTATATTCAATTGCTAAAAGCAGGCCTTGCAATGGACATTTAAATGTCAGCATCCAAATATGCAAGCAGTCAAAAAGTTTGTGGTAATTAAAATATTTATTATGCACATTGGGACTGTAGATCCTATGTAGTTAGGGGTAGCATGGTACGTCCTTAAAAAGTCTTGGCAAAAAGGTAACCAGGTAGTCTCGATCTCGATTCAAGGCCGGGACGGCCTTGCTACCTTATGTCTGCAGCCATGACCTTTTAAGGACGTACTATAGATCCTATGTAGTTAGCGGTAGCATGTTTGCACCTTTAATACCGCCCCAGGTTAAATCTCATGAGTAATCCAGAGTTTTTTACATGCAAATGACCCTTTCGAAATACAATAAAGACGAAATCCTGCAACTTTTCTATATAGGGTTGATTCTTTTTCTGGTGTCAACAGAGAATGGATTTGGCCTTATTGTATTCCAATCCTTGTTTTTGGATGAGATCGGATCGCAGTACCTGCCTTATGCCTTTATTTTGGATGTATTTTTTTCTCTACTTGGAATTTTCAGCTATATTAAATTTCTCACACACTTCAGTAAGAATTCCCTCTTTATTGGCACTAATATTTTACTTTCTTTACTTCTCCTGACCTCCTATGTCCTCATTTCTACACATTCTAAAGGGAATGGAAGTATTGGGCTCATATCCTCTTTTGTTATTCAAATTGCCATTCATGCCATCACTATTACCATTTTAGGCAGCATTGCATGGGATTTTATCAATAGGATGTTCAGGCCCGTTTTGTTAAAAAAATACATTCACATCTTCATTTTGGTCTCTATTTTATCGGAACTATTTTCCGCCATTCTCGCAAAAGTATCCGGGGTTTTGTTACCATCACATTCCTTGCTTATTGTATGGGCCTCCATTTACATGCTTTGCGCATCAATCTATTATGGCAAATATGGAGCAGGAGTGTATGACAGATCCAAAAAATCCGAAAGTCTCAACGGACAGGTAAATTTATTTGAAGGGCTAAAATATTTGAAAGTCAGCAGAATATCCTTCATTTTGCTGACTATTTCATTCCTGTACTATCTCTCGCAAGAGTTTATCTATTTTCAGCTGGCTGTTGCCGCCGAAGAACGTTATGTGAATGGAAGCGAAATTGCCCAATTTTATGGGATCCTTCAATTCTGCATTTATGCCACGGTGATGGTATTTTTAATCATCTTTCAAAATCGACTATTGGGATATATAGGTTTATTTGGTTCCATGGCCATTGTTCCGACAGTGATTACGATCGGAGCCTTAGTTTTGCTATGGTCTTTTGGTTTTTGGCAAATTACCTTATTTTGGGGCATAGTTTTATTCTTGATCTGTGTTGTTTATGAACCGGCTATTCAATGTACTTTTGGAATGATAGATCCAAAATGGCGTGGAATCGTCATTGCCTTGTCGGAATTGTTCAAATTAGCTGGCGCTGCATTAGCAGGTATTATTTTGCTGATAGGAAACAACCAGGTGATGTGGTGGATTAGCCTATGTGCTTTCGTTTTTGCCGCTTTTCAATTGGTGGTGACATTTTTTGGAAGTCGCGTTTATTTAAAAACTTTGATCGAGAATCTATCTGATAATAAAATGCAGTTCGTTAGTCTCGAATCCATTGAAGATGCCCACGATACTTTGATCAACAAAAAATTGCTGGGCATTCTTTTAGATTCTTCTGGTCGGGTAAGTACCGATACAAAAATTAAAGTGCTGGAGACGATTAAAAGGCTGGGAAATGCATTGTTTTTGCGAGCTTTGGCCATGCTTGTAAAAAACCCCGAACCAGTTATACGGTCTGAATCCATAGCTGCTGCCAACCACTTATTAAAAAAGACATCAAAAAATTTCCTCATCGAGAGATACTTCATACGAAAAATGAAAGAGTTCATTGCTCATGATCATTCTTTGACTGTCAAAGCCCACGCGATTGAATTTTTATTCGACCATAGTTCCAGGGAAGACATATTATTACTTTTTAAGCAATTTTTTACAGATAAAGATGCTCAGTTTAAGATCTCAAGCATACGTGCTCTGCGTCATTCTTCCTTGAATTTCAAAGATTTTTTAGAGATCGACATAATTAACGATCCTGATCCTGACGTTAGGGCAGAAGCGATCATTGATTTGTGGAAATATGAAGAGTATCAGCAGATTTCCCGTAGTGAAGTGGAAAATCTTTTACGGGCTGATAATCAGCGCGAGAAACATGCTGCTCTACGGGTTTTGGCGCTGACATTGATTACTGTCAACAAAGGTTCTGAAGATGAGATTTTGCGGATCAGTGAACAACCGGCAAGCGATGAAAGCAAATTATATGCACTGCTATATAGACTACGGGGCTTGAAAAAAGATGACCCGGAAAGAGCAAGATGCTTAGAAAAAGTCCTTAAAATAGCAGTGGATTGTTTTGACTCGTCTCCAGACAAGTGGAGGAATTTCTTGGAAGAACTATTGTGTATCGAAGACACTGTGTTCTTATATGAATTCCTGGACAGCATCATAGATTTTGCTGTCATTCATCCGGAGATATCTCTGGGGACGAAGCAGATCGCTAATATTATGAATGCGGGCATGGAAGCTGTTCCGATTGTTGGGCGGATAAGGCTTTAATTGTTGTGGGAGAGAGAGTCCAATTATCCCTTTGACCCCTTATCTTCTACGTCGCCAAAATATACTCAAAAACCTTTTGAATGGCCAAGGCTTTTGGATGAACGTATAATAGATTAATTTTCTAAAAAAGTTTTCGGCCAGCAAACCGGCGACGGCGAAGCTGACGAGGGCCGAAACAAAATACCCGATCCCATAATAGGGAAACCCCATCCTCATACTTACATATGTGAATGCGGCATTTGTGACCAAGAAGGTAAACTGGATCACTAATGCTGCTCTAGTATTATTGAAATACCATAAAATAAAAATGACATATAGCATCAGTGCTTGAAAAGTTGTCCCTAGCACGCCATAACGGAAAATGCTCATTTGGATATAGCGGATATCAAAAAAATCAAAAATTTTATGCGCAGAAAATAAGGTGATGATACAAATGCTGGATTGCAAAAATACAAGATTGCGCGACGTGCTCCTAATGGAATAGAGGATTTCTTGTTGATTGTCTTCGATCTGTTCTAAGGTGGCATGTCCTTGAATGTCTTGATGGAAACGCCGGACGAGTGTATGGAATATGGTTTCAATCGACAGGAGGAACATGGCCATGCCAGGTATGATCGTGAGGAAGGCAAAAAACATGGGTATTTCATAATTCGGATAGGTGACCAGATTATTCGGTAATTTCATAGCTTCAGGGGCGCTCCACATGACAAATTTATCTATCCACAGTCCAAGGTTATAACAAAATGCTCCTAAGGCTAAATCCCAGTGCTGTTTAATAGAAGTAAAAAATTTGAAAGGGTGTGCATTTTTCTTGGGGTATTCGGAAAGCACAATAGCGATGAGCCCGGCAAGAATTACCGCAAGTCCGATTGTGAATCCGATAAGCAAGCCTGCCAAGGAAAAGTAAACCCCCAAATAAACCCCTGCGAAAGCTCCTACAATCAAACCTATCAGAAAAGATGCCGTGACCTCTTTGTAATTGGTCAATGCAGAGACGAATGCATAAAGATACCAAATGCCGGACACTACAATAAAATTCATAATTGCCAAGCAGGAAATGAGGAAGGGGAAATTGGCATACCAAAAATACAACAGCAACGTAATAGGAAGTCCGGTAAGCATGATGACAGTCAATCCTCCGACGAGGGTTCCCGTTATGTTATCGAGATCCTTGATGTAGAATGCATCAGAGATATAGCGCGATGCCAGTAATGAGATTGGCGAAACCATGGCCAGGCTGATCAAAAAATTATAGAGAATGATCGATTGGAAATCGACCATGACCGCATAATAGGCATCCCCGCGGAAGAACAAATAAACAATGGCCAAAGCGACAGTAGTAAATATCCATGGGCCTGAAGTAGCCATGGAGGCGTGAAAATATGTTTTTAGAGTTCCCGTCAGGCTGTCTTCAGAAGATAATTTGCGTAAGATAAAACCGATCCCGGCCATTGGCAACTCCTAGGGGGTAAAATTATCGACGTTCGCCAGCCGGCAATATCGAATCATAGAGTTCTTTATAAGCTTCGCGCCATTTACCGTAATCATAATATTTCCTGACCCGTTCCTTGATTGTTTTACTGCAGCGGTCATAAAAGAATTTATCAGCTAACAGATAGTAGAGATGGTCTGCAGTAGATTGAGGAGTCGCGAGTTCTGTCAAAAAGCCGGCAGGACCGAGGTTTGGCTCTTCGTCAGGTGTTCCATAGATGATCTCAGCACAGCAACCCACATTTGTTGCCACGCAAGGTATTCCAGCAGCCCCTGCTTCCAAAAGAACAAGCGGTTGTGCTTCGCTTAAGCTTGTCAAAGTAATGACATCGATTTGGCTCAAATAATCGATCACCTTTACGGGGCCTGTCATGATGATCGTTTCTTCCAATTGACTGCTAGCGATCAAATCGCAGCATTCATAATAGTATTCCTTATCTTCATCTGAAGGACCAATGATGAAGGCGCGAACTTCGGGAAGTTTCTTTTTGAGTAAACTGATGGAATGAATGAAACATTTCACGTCTTTGACGGGAACAATTCTTCCGATGAATGCGACCGTTGGGGGTCGGCCTGACACACGTTCAATATTTTCATAAAGTGTCATGTCGACGCCATTGCGGATGACTATGGATTTGTTAGGATCAGCGCCATCCTTTATTTGAAGGTCTCGATTGCCTTCAAATAAGGTAATGATCCTATCGCTGGCTTGATAGCATAATTTTGCGTATTGCGCATAGGTATTGATCCAATAATCTTTAAGATCTTCTTTCAGACTTTTTTCATCTATAGTGAAATTCAAAGACTTAAGATCTTCAAGCCATTCGGTGACGGCGATTTCTATATGGCGTTCATTTGTATAAATGCCATGCTCAGTGGTCAAGCAAGGCTTGCCTGTGACGAGATGGATCATAGCAATGTATAGTCCGGCATACCCGGTGCAGATGGTGTGGTACAGGGAAGCTTCCGGCATTGGGGCCAGTAGCATGGAGTAAAACCCCGACAGTAAGATCCTGCATGACCAATAGAATGTAATGAAACTTGTTTCATCCATAAGGATATGGTACATATTCTGTACCATTTTCCATGCTCTTTCCGAATCAAATAGTAGAAGTTTTCCCACCTCGGCATTGGCAGATCGGATGAGTTCGATGTGGGATTTGAATTCTTCCAAAGTGGCATTTCTATAAAGTGCTAGCAATGATGTTTCTAGGCGTTCAAAAAATTCTTCAGTTTCTTGTTTGGAGCGAATCACCGTCCCTGTAGGAAGTTTTTGGAGGACAACCTCAGTGAATCCGACAACATTGGGAGGCAGTTCATAACGGACTTTAATTTGTGCTTTGCTGGCTTCAGGCGGCAGAATGCAAAGCAAATAGAACGTGAGGTGAGGTTGGGTGACGATGAGTTCATGCACCCAGGCTGAAACTCCTCCACGAATATAAGGATAGGTGCCTTCAAGCACCAGGCAGATATCAGCTTTTTTATTGATCATCCTTCAACCTCTGCCAATGCCTCTTCATATCCCTTAGCCCATAACAAAGAACTTTCATAGAGTTTGTTGTATTTTGCGTTTCCGCTTTCTTTATTTGCGAGTAGTTGGGCTGCAAATGTTCGAATACCGTCATAGTCTTTTCTGGCAAATAATAGGTCTAGCCAAAGTGAATAGGCTTCCTCGCGTTGCAATTTATGCTGGTTGTTTTCTTGATCGGCGTTTTCATATGAAGGAGGATTTTGAACAAGGTTTTTCACAACAGGTTCTAGCCAGGATCTTCCCTCTTCCAAATTTCCATTAGAAAGGTTGAGTCTTCCAAGGGCAATCTGGATATGTTGTTTGTCCGGATAACTCGATAAATAGGTTTCGTATGCTGCTATGGCATTTCGTTTCATTTTGTCCGCACGGTCCTTTTCCAGGATGTTGGAAGCAATGTATTTTTCACAATAATTGCCTATGGCCAAATTGAGCTCTGGGTCGTCAGGTCTTTTCTCTAATTTTTCTTTCAATTTCAAATATTTTCCAAAATACCGAGTGTCCAATGTGGCTATCGAAGCCGCAGTTTGTGAACGTACGATATGGCTTTTATCCTTTAATGCATGGAAGAGAATCGAAGCAAAAGATGGCTTGTAGTGTTTAAGCATTCGATCGATAGCCGTGAGTTTTTGCAGCACGCTTCCGTACGTCATGATATCCTGAAAGGAAACTGCATTCTCTTTCGAATCGAAATCCTCCATTCCATAAATTAAACGTTCATAAAGAATTGTGCTTTCATCTTTTCTGATGTCAGGGGAGAGTTGCGCAAGAAATTCAGGGATGGGCAATGCATACCGAGAAAGGATCGAATACAATAAGCCTATTATGAGGCATATGAAAGCACCTAATGGGCCTAGAAGACTGATCATTAAGCCTGCAAGTGCGAGGAAACGTGTGTCTTGCTGGCGTGCATTGGCTAAATAGAGGAGTGAAAGAAGAAATAAAATCAAAGCGGCGTGCACGGCAATAAAGGGAAGAAGGGGAATTTTGGATAGAAAAGTCAAATACAATAGACCAGATTCTACAGCACAGGCAGTGAATGAAATGAGCAGGAATAGACCGACTCGTTCCGGGGCTTGCGTCGAATGAGATATATGGTTATTTTTCATTTTGTCTCGGTGAAGAGAGTATTTCTTTAATAGTAATTTCAATATTTATGTATGTAAATTCTTTCTCCTGTAAAAGACTCTGCATTAAGGTTTGTGCCTCTTGGCTATTCTTATTAGGAAGAAGAATATCGATCGATCCTGGGGGGCCAATATGTTTGAATAGCAAAGCTGTATCGGGAAGTTTCTTTTTGAAACTACTCAAGAGTCTGTTTTCTAACTCAGCTTCGATGTCCCCTGCGGGCTTCAAAGCAAGTAATGTCAGTGGAAAGCCCGCTTTTGATGCAAGCTGTTTCAAATATGTTTCCAGAAATATGTATAGAGGGGGTGAAAGCAGCAAAGGATTTCTGCTGTAGATCGTATTTCCTTCCATTTTGTTGAATCTGCGTGCATTGGCATATGCATATCCGATTGACTCGCAGACATTTTTAAAAGCCCATAGATTTCCGATATTGAGGTCCACAAAATCGATGTCTTCGATTTTCAGCATGCCAAAAATTTCGCCTGTTTCGGGATCAATCAACGGGGCTGCCAAAATGCCTTCCTTGCCTAAAACTTGTTCATCCGATGCATGAATCGTGCTAATGACATGCTTCTCTTTCATCATCTGTTGATAGAGCGGGTGCTGTATTGGGAACCTTCGGGCAAAGGTGTCATTCTCTTCCCATCCATGTGAAGTAGCAGGCTCGAATCCATATTCTCCGTTGCTCCAAATGGAAAATTTCTTTGGATTCAAAATGGGGAGCACTATTGAGCTGAGGTTCAATAAGATCAAGGCAGGATTTAAAGATTCCAATGTTTTGAAACTCGTATAGGCACTAGCGGCTGTCTTGAGTTGCGAGGCTACACGTGTTTCCAGGTTTTCTTTGATGTTTTTTAGGTTTTGATAAGATTTTGTGATTGTATCCAGCTGTTTGCGAGTTGTTTGTAGTTCCCTTTTCGTGTCTTCGTAATCTTTGTCGAGGGCTGATCTGATCCCACCTAAAACCAGTGAAGCGATGAGCCAAAGCACCGGTGTGATGGCCAGCCTATATTGATATTCAAAGATGGTCTCATTATTAGTTTGGGGAGGCAGATTGCCAAAATATAAAAATACTGTACAGAATAAAGTTGTTAGCAATCCATCCCAGGTTCCATAGCGTACATTGATGAGCAGGACAATTATCCAGAATGGATGCGGACAAATATCGAGATAACGATTACCTTTGCCTAAGAATATATTCAAGGCAGTTGCTATGATTAGGAAGACAAGGGTTTCGATCAAAGCAGAAGTATGGAGTTGCCATAATTTTGGCGGCAAGCGGGAAATGGATTTATTGCGTTGATTTTCTTGAGGCATCGATTCCATGTTGCTACCATTTCTTGAATAAAGCCATTCAGGGAAATCAAACTATCGGCATCCATGTCGAATTTGATACCCAAAGTTCTATGTTTTCAGTAGAGGTATAAAATAAATTTCAGTCAAGAAGTGGTTGACTTTTCGATTGTTTTTCTATGGTTTCGAAACACCCGCGTAGAACCATAAACTGAAAATTTGTTTTATTTATTTTGAGGTGTTGATAGAGTCCAATAAAGATGATATGAACCCTAATAGTGATGCCAGATGGATAAACAGCTTTCAAAATTCAATGCGCGTGTACTTGTCGTCGAAAACTATGCCATTAATGCCGAGTTAACGACTGCTATGTTGAAAATGATGAAATGCAAGGTGGATGTTGCCGAGAATGGCCGGGAAGCATTACTTTTTCTGACCCGTTTCGCTTATGATATCATTTTCATGGATATCGAAATGCCAATACTCGATGGCTGTCAGACGACGATAGAAATCCGCAAGAATGAACAGGACAAAAAGCATATTCCCATAATAGCTTTGACGGCTAACGCACTTGCGGGAGACCAAGAAAAATATATGAGCTGCGGTATGGACGGCTTTATCAATAAACCTCTTAAATTTATTGATTTGGAATTTATCCTGAACAAATTTATTCCCAACAAAAAAGTAGAGTAGCTAATTATTTTATAGGCAGCTGCACAGTTGTAGTTGTATATAGGTTTTCTTCGGATTCGACTGTCATGAGGCCGCCATGCTGTCCTTTTACAATCCCAAATCCGATGAGAAGGCCCAGACCAGTGCCTACACCTGTGGGTTTTGTTGTGAAAAATGGGGAAAATACCTTTGCTAGATTTGCTTTAGGGATTCCGGAGCCATTGTCCGTGAATACGATTTTCACGAAATTCTCCTCCACGGAGAGTTTGATCTCGATATGCGGCCCAAAACCTGCCGGTGCTTTTTTGATCTTTTGCTGTAAAAAATACATGGAATTGTCGAGGATGTTTACAAAGACTTGATGCAGGCTTCTAGGAAATACCGTGATCTCTGGGACTGATGCATCATATACTTTATCGATTTTCGGATGAAACAGAGGATCATTGCTGTACCTTGGATCATTTGTCACCACCTCCAAAGCCTCCTCAATAATTTTTGGAATGCTGTGCTTGACAGCCTTGGTATCAAGGCTGCGGCTGTACATTCCCATGGCATTAATGATATTATCCGCTCTTTTGGCATATTCCCAGACCTTGTTGACTAATTCCAATGCTTGTTGGCAATGTTCTTTGAGTTCTTCTGGAGGCCCTTTTTCCAAATTTTCATCAATTTCCTTGAGCTCCTCTCCTGTGAGATGAGTAAAATTCAAGATGAAGTTCAAAGGATTTTTGAGTTCATGTGCGAGGCCTTTTGCCAAGATCCCCATGGAGGCAAGTTTTTCCTGCTGGATAAGTTGGTCCTTGACTTGGTTCAATGTGTCTAGTGTTTGGACCAATTGCGTATTTTTCTCGGACAACTGGGCTGTGCGGTCTCTGACTTTTTCCTCCAAGGTTGCATAAAATTGAGCATTTTCAATGGAAATGGCCATTTGAGAGGAAAGGAAATTCAAAACTTTCACACGATGGGGAGGGAATGCATTGCTAGTCGATTCATTTTCCAAGTAAATGACCCCTTTAAGATGTTCCTGCTGTAGCAATGGAAAACATAAAATGGACTTGGGCTTCTTGTCCAAAACATAAGGATCTTTAGTAAAGCTACCGGTATGGATTGCATCATTCAATGACAAAGGTTGTTTAGTACGTACAACAAAGCTAACAATCGAAAGAGAAAGATCCTGTTCCCTGCTTTCTAAAGGTACATCGATCAGGGTTGCTTCGCTTTTGGTCTTTGTGATCTCTGCTTTGACAATGAGTTTTTCACTTTCCGGCATAATGAGGAAACCGCGGCTTGCGCCCGCATTCACCATAACGATATGCATTAACGAATTGATCAGCTTGTCGAAGACAATTTCCCTTGAAAGCATTTGCGATCCTTCCATCAGTGTCTCGATATCGAAAAGCTGATTGGAGGCCAAGGAAGTTGCCATTGGATTCGTCACTGCAAGATTCGTTGAAGTGCTTGACAAACTCGCCGGTTCAACTAGTTTGGGGTAATGCGCGTTGAGCATCTGCAAAATGGCATCGGCCTTCCACTGCGCATAGAGATCGCAGCTTAATCCCATATAGGTTGAAGCCAATTTATGCATCCCTTGTGTGGAAAAATTGATGGCATATAGTTTACAGATCAAGGCCTGATCTTGCATGTATCCACCTTCGTCAGCTTCTTTGATGGCTTTTTCATAATATTTCCCCGCTTCGGTATACTTTTTTTGTATCCGTGCTTTTTCGGCCTCGATAAGGGAGATCTGATGAGTGTAAGAAGGGGAATGGGAAGCTAAATGTTTGAGCTTTCCTTGAAGGTTGGCCACTTCTTTCCACTTCGTGGCATCCGACGTTTTTTCATACAAAGAAAGAAATGCAAGAGCTTCATAAAAATAGGCTATGGGCCAATCTGGATTGAATGCGGCGACTGATCCTTTGAACGCATCGATCTCTTTGCAAGCGGCCTCCAGTTTTTTTTGCGGTAGCTCCAACAAATAGGCGTGGCAAAGTTGAAAGATCGCTCTCATAAAGGACACGCTGATGTCTTGTCCAAAATCCTGTACATTATCAATATCTTGATGGAATTTCTCTTTCCAAACATCTTTCCAATGTTCTGAATATGCGCCTTTCAGGCGTAGAAAAAATTCATGCAAGGGAAAGGCTCTGGATAGATATACAGGATCTTTGTACGTAGATAGCACATTATAAAGATATAGCTCCGATTCCTTGATCAGAACATCCACGGAATCTCCACTTTTTAACATAGTCAATAGGATTGACAATTGGCACATTCCGGCATTGTAAATGCTGCCTGCTTTGATCAGTTCTTTATAAGCATCCCTTAAAGGATTTTCGCAAGCTTTCTGATGAGAAGATAATGGCAGGATTAAAGCTGACCAATAATAGGCCCAATCCGCAGCTCCTCTTGTATGAGGATGACATTTTGCAAGGGCTTGACTGATCATGCCGCATTCGATGCCCAGTTTCGTCATGCTGAAGGGAGGATGGGCAATGATTGCGCCTAGCATTGCAATTAATGAAGAGGCATATTCATAGTTGCCTTCTTTCAGCAACCGTTTAGCATTGAGATAGCACACGTAGAATGTTAACTTCCCATCTCCCCGAGTGAAGGATACTTTCGCTGTATTCTCATAAATCTCGCCAATGAGGGCGGTGTCCTGCCTTGCTACTTTCGGCAATTTGGCGATATAACCGGTGCCTTTGATCTTGAAATTCAGCAACATCCAAAAAAGCAAGGAAATGGTCTTCAGTTTCGAAGGTTCGGCATCTATGCGGATATCATAGAGGCTCAGGGCTGTCAGGCAGGTCTGCAATGCTTCTTCTAATCTTCCTTCCTGGATCAAAGAGGCCAATTGCCCCAGGTAAACTTGTACTTTATCATTCCTGTGCTTTAAATGAGGCAGCACTTGCTGGATTGTCGTTTTTACTTCGTTCCTCGCTCCGCTCATCTGCAGGCAGGCCAGCAGGTTTTCATTCAAGGCTACATAGAGCTTATAATCGGTATCCCAACCTGTCTTTCCTAATAAATCTAATCCTGCTTTTAAATAGCTTAGACCTGTCGGATAGGCTGCCACCAATCTCGCCTTGCGGCCTGCTTCCAAATTCAAGGCTGCGATTTTAATTCTTTCTTGTTTATTTGTTATCGTTTGCAAACCATAGTTTAACTGTGTCACGATTTCTATGATATTTTCTTCTCTTTTTTGTCCGGCGAGGTTCAATAAGGCATTTCCTATGCGATAATGCAAACTAGGCCTGGCTGACGTCTCAATGAGATCATAGGCAGCGCTCTGTATGCGGTCATGCTGGAAAATGAATTCTACGGTGTCTGTGTGCAAACCGGCATTCAAATGCATAACGATCAATTCTTCTCTGCGCGCTTCTTCCAGGTCCTGCAAGATTTTATCGGGAGGCGTTTGATGCACCTCTGCTAGTGTTTGCAACATGAAATGGCTTCCTACTGCCGCTCCGGTTTGCAAGGCCATTTGTGTATTCTGCGGCAGTCTCCGCAATTTCTGCATGAGGAAATCGGCGACGTTCTCCGTGACGGGCAGTTCTTCGATTTTTTCATTATCGCTTTCCCATTCCTGCTCCACGGGATTGAAATTCAGCAGATTATTTACATACAATGATTTGAGAAATTGAACCGTAAAAAAGGGATTCCCTTTCGTCTTGGCATATACTTCACTGGACAAGGTTTCCGATGCCTTTGTACGCATCCGAAATGAATCATGTATCAAATCTTTTACCGAACTGGTCAGGAGAGGGGCCAGTTCAATGAAGTCTATCGGCACGCCTGCTTCTTTTGTTTCTTTAAGAGATCGTATAAGCGGATGGAGGGCGTCGACTTCATTATCTCGATAAGCCCCGATAAACAAGACATTGTGGCGATTCGTATCGCTGGTGTAAAATTCCAGGAATTTCAGGGAAGATTCATCGATCCATTGTAGATCATCTAAAAAGATGACAAGGGGTTGGTCCCTTCCGCAAAATGCATCAAGAAAACAGCTTAATGTATGTTGAAAGCGAACTTCTGATTCACTAGGACTCAGTTCTGGAAGCTGGGGTTGCGGCCCTATAATCAGTTTAATGTCCGGTACGAGCTCAATAAGCAGTTGGCCTTGGGTTCCTAATAAATTGAGGATTCTCTCCTGTGTCAATGTGAATTGATCTTTCGACTCGGCTAGAACTTGGAAAACGAGTTGCTGTAAAGCTTGGATCAACGCAAAATATTGATCCCCTTTTTTGAGCAGTTCAAATTTCCCTTCTGCATAGTATCCTTTATGCGCGATGATGGATTTATATAATTCCCTTACAACACTTGTTTTTCCTATCCCGGCATAACCTTTTAAAAGGATAATTTGCAATGGACCATTGCAAATGTCGGTGAAGATTTGATGTAAGGCTTTTATTTCTTTTTCCCTGCCGTATAGTTTTTGGGTAATCTGGAAATGATCATATACGTCTTGAGCCCCTGGTATGAAATGTTCGATCTTTGCATTAAGGAGATATTGTTTATAAATACTTTCGAGATCATTTTTTAAGCCGAAAGCACTTTGATAGCGGTCTTCGGCATTTTTCTCCAAGCATTTCATCAAGACTTCCGAAAGTGCTTCAGGAAGCTCATGATTGATTTCTATGGGAGGCTGTGGACTGACTGCTATGTGTTTATAAATGACCTCTTTCGGATTCGTGCCAATAAAAGGAAGTTTTTTTGTAAACAACTCGTATAAGGTGACACCCAATGAATAAATATCGGTGCGATAATCGACCGCTCTGTTCATCCGTCCCGACTGTTCCGGTGAAATGTAGGAGATAGATCCTTCCAATACATCCAGATTCAGGAAGAGCTGTTGCATCTCACGGGATACCAAGCTGGCGATGCCAAAATCGACAATCTTGATGTCGTCCTCATCCGCGTTGGTCAAAATATTATCGGGTTTGATATCCCGATGAATGACATTGCATTGGTGGATTTCTCCTACTGTTTGAGCAATTAGGATAGCCAATTTTAGCTTAGCTGCTATATCGATTTCAGGATTGTTAATAACTGAAGTTAGGTCTTTTCCCTTCCAATATTCAAATACTAAGTAAGGTTGATTGTTTTCGGATGCAAATTCTAAAACTTTAATTACTCTATGAGAATTAATTTTTGATAAAATTTCATATTCATTTCTCAACTGATAAGTTGTTTGGACTTTAGGTGCACCTGCATCCATTTGTTTAATGATAACTTCTTGTTCATCCGTTTCCCGGACAGCGTCATAAATCACAGTAGATCGACTTTCTGCAATTGTGCTTCGAAGACGATAGGAATCAATATGCGTTTTTTTGGGTAAAGATGTCATGGAATGCTGAATCTCCAAGGCGTTTAGACAAAATCCAGGTTCCCTTTATAGACTATTCGGTGAGTTAAATTCATATTTACCAAATAAGGTAATTATTACAAAGCCTCGTATATCGCGTATTTATAAAATTACTCATGAAAACATACCTTTATTTTTGTTTTACAGAGAACTATAAATATTGTTTTTATAAAGAATTGGAACTTAGCGATTCCCTCCGGAGAATTGAAAAAAAAGTATGTCCTCAAAAAGGTATGGCTGCAGCCATAAGGTAGCAAGACCGTCCCGGCCTTGACTATTATACCTCGCGAGGTATAACAACCAAATAGCCCCGATCTGGATTCAAGGCCGGGACGGCCTTGCTACCTTATTTCCGTTGCCATGACTTTTTAAGGACGTACAAAAAAACTGGCTATGTTCAAACTCATATTTCACAAAATAAAAAGTTTACGGAAATTGTTCACTTTGAGCAGTCAACGGTTATTATAACTATGACTAAAAGAAGAACCCTTCAATGCTTATCCCTCTACATATGTATCTACGCACCTCTGAGCGGTGCGTAGATACATATGTAGATAGGATTAGAGTGAGGCGAACCAACTCTCTGTAAGGTATTAATTTTGTGAAATACCAAGTTTTAGACCGCCATCATGGCACAATGATGGCGTCAACCTCTTGACCTGTATTAAATTGGAAATCCGATAGTCCCACATACGTGTCCCCCTCCCAAATAAAAATCAAATCATTGACTTGACTCAATCGATAAGTATCAAAATTCATCGTGTTATCTACACTTCCTAAATCGGAATTTACCACAATCATCTGTGCTGTTGGAGTAATTGTATTGAATTTGATCGCATTATTGCTGGCATACTGGATCCAGAATTCCCCGTTTCCTGTATTCAAGGTATCGTTTTCTGTCAAAACATTATGCGAGAAAGTACAGTATTTCACCCTGCCAACGGAAACATCGTATCCACCAAAAACGATTCCAACTTTATCATTGTGATGGACATAATTGCCATCAACCGTCACATGCGATGCGATGATGCCCGGATTTTCGGCGCCTACTTCAATCCCGAGGTCGCATTCATAGACTTCGTTTTTCGAGAGTACAATGTTGTATCCGCCGTCGACATAGATACCCGCAGCGAATCCACCACCGTAACTCGAACGAGCCCGATAGACTGTATTGCCCCGGCATATCCCGTTTCTCGTCCGTTTATTGCTCAGCCATGTTTCTCCTCCGATAAAGTCGATGCCGATGTTGTTGACATCATGGACGATGTTGTTCTCGACTAAGAATTTCTCAACGTTTCCATTCAATGTCAAAGCCTCACTGAAGGCCGGATCACAATCATAAATCTCATTCCCGGCTATAATAAGGTTATTTATGGATTTATTGTCATCAGATCCATAGATCGTAATTCCCATAGCCCCTCCTTCTTCCCCGCCTCCCCGAATATTATGTATGGTATTATTGAGCAGTTGTATATGGCTATTCCCTCCGAAAAGGCGAATTCCCGACCCATCCACAACTGTCAAATCTCGAATTTCGAATCCGATGATCTTGATGAAATTTTTATCCTCGATATAGATGATGTTATCACCTGAAGCTTCAGGGTCCGGGGGTGGAACTCCCTCTCCGGAAATGATCGCATGTTCCTTTGGGTAGTTACGAAATGTGATGTACCCTTTGCATGGGGTTCCTTCTACACGGATAATTACTTTTTCAAAGTAAACCCCTTCCCTCACATAAACCGTCGATCCGGGTTTGGCAAAATCTGCCGCATGTTGGATTGTTCTCCAAGGTTTTTTGAAAGATCCCGGATTGAGATCATTTCCAGTAAGGGAGACATAATAGCTATGGGCAGCTAGTATTCCTTGCAGAGCGATGAAGCATAGTGTCAGACACATCATCCGTTTCATAGATTTTTCAATAGCTAAGCAGACAGTATAGAACATGGCGTATCATCCTTCATGAGTATAAGTTTCTTCTAGTGAATTTTTCTTGGGTGCATGCAATGTTTATAAAACTTTTTTAAATTTATTTCCAATAGGATGGGCACGAATCTCGCATAAAAATTCATAAGCAACTTATGTTTTTATAATTTTTTTTATCAAAACAATAATAAATAAAAAAAAGCAGGATAGTTAACAAAAAGTATATATTTTGTATTTTAATCTGTAAGATGTTTATAATGAATATTAGGAATATTAGTGCGATTATAAAAATCATGAAAACATGTTATGTATAACTGACTTGTGGTGGTATTTTTATGAAAAAAAACAAAATAATTCAACTAGAGGAACGGATCTTGCTTGACGCCGCAATTGCGCATGATGCAGCAACTGCTGTAGCTTCAACTGCAGGAGCGGGGCACCCGATAGACCATGTGTTGCTCGTATCATCTACAGTTCCTGATGCGGCAGTTTTTGCCCATGCGGCAAAAGATAATGTTCTTGTCATCAGTTATGATTCAAAAAAAGCAACGCTTAACGATTTAACTCATGAGATTGCAACTGCCATTGGAACTAACAAAGTCGAAAGTATAGGATTTGTCACCGAGGGTGCTCCAGGCAAATTTCAAATTACCGATGCAGATCTCGTTTTGTATAATTCACTGCAGCCTGATCAAAATGCAGAAGCTAATCAATTTTTTCACAACCTAGGGACTTTTTTACAATCTAACGGACATGTCGACTTATTTGGTTGTGGAATTGCTTTTGGCATGCAGGGACACGAATTGTTGACCAATCTACAAGATATGATCAACGGCAATGGATCACATATTACCGTGTTTGGATCGACTGATCTTACTGGGAACTCGCAGTTAGGCGGTGATTGGACATTAGAATCGCCGACGAACCTGAATGCCGGTGATGTATATTTTCAATCTTCGGCCATTTCGCAATGGGACCATGTCTTGCCTATCTTTGGGGTGAACATTGGTTTTACGTCAGGAGCTGATCAGAATGTGATAGAGGATAGCGGTGCGCACACAGCAATGAATTGGGCGACGAACATGGTATGGGATTCTCCTGATCTCCACGACTTTTTTATTTTTACAACTAATGAAGCTGCTTTCACGCAACGTCCGTTCATCGATCCGGACACAGGCACCTTGACTTATACCCTGGCTCCGGATGCATATGGTCAAGTCGGCGTAGGCGTTTATCAAAGGGATACTGTCGGAGTGTCAGATCTGCACAATTTTAACATCAACATCACATCCGTAAACGATGCCCCGGTGTTTGTAAAGGGGGCCGACATTGTTTGGCCCAATGATCTGAATCCAATATCCATTCCTTACTGGGGAAGTTCGATGACTGCCGGGGCCAATGAATCCACTCAATCATTGACTGTGACAATCGGCAATGACAATCCCGATCTTTTCACTGTGCAACCCTATGTGGGCCTTGATGGAACATTGCATTATACGTTGGCTGACAATGCCGTAGACACTGCCCTTGTTACTCTGACTTTGCATGATAATGGAGGCACGGACAATGGCGGTGTTGACACGACCGTTGAAACCTTTCACATCGGTGCATTGCCGTCCGATGCAAATCATCCGCCTAGCTTTACTGTCGGAGCGGACCAGTATGTCTCAGAAGATGGCGGGCTGTTCGTAATTGATAATTGGGCGACAAATATAACCACTGGACCAGCAAATGAGTCCGATCAAACTGTAGACTTTATCGTTTCTACGAACAATAATGCTTTATTCAGTGTCCTTCCGAGCATTGATGCAACAGGCCGCTTGACTTATGCCCTAGCTCCAGATGCCAACGGTACGGCAACAGTCACAGTACAAATTCATGATAATGGGGGGACGCTTCCTGGTGGAACTTCTGACCTGGGTCTCCCTCAGAACTTTACCATTAATGTTGCGCCTGTTAATGATCCTCCTGTATTTACAAAGGGGCCTGATGTTTGGGTCTTGAATACCAGTGGTTTAGTAACTATTCAGAATTGGGCAACAAACATCAGTGGAGGCCCTCCGGATGAAAGCGGCCAAGCTGTGTATTTTGTCATCGATAGTATCTCTGTACCAAGCATGTTTGCAGTAGAACCTTTTATAAGCCCAAGCGGCACTTTGACTTTCGACCCTGAGGCCATTGTGAATTTCCCATTATCCGCGGTCATAACATTCCATCTTGAGGATTTTGCTGGCGGCGATTATCGTGGGCCAGAGCAAACTTTTACTATCAATACGATTAGTGTACCGGGTGTGCTGCCTGGGGCGCAACAAACAGTGCTGGAAGATAGCGGCAGCTATGTCATTCCGGATTGGGCTACGATCATTTGGGGTTCTCCGAATTTGCACCACTTGGAAGTGAGCGGGACAAGCAACGATGCTGCCTTCAGCCAGCTTCCTTCGATTGATCCTGATACAGGCACATTAAGTTACACGTTGTCCGGAAATGATGCGAATGGTCCCATCAGCCTTTTCATCTTTCAACTTGATGCTTCAGGTCTAAATACACAAGAGTTTGTAATTGACATCACTCCTGTTAATGATGCTCCTGATTTTGTTAAAGGCCCCGATATTACTCTTCCAAATGATGTCGGACCTGTTGATATACCAAACTGGGCTTTACCGATTACAGCCGGAGCTGATAACGAAACGGACCAAACCGTGACGATCTCTATGACTAACGATAATCCGGACCTGTTTTCTGTACAACCGTACTTAGATCTCGATGGCTCTTTACATTATACAATGGCGGATCATGCCATAGGAACTGCTCTGGTGACCGTCACCCTTCAAGATAATGGAGGAACGGCCAATAATGGGATCGACACGTTTGTCGATACTTTCCATATCACAGCCTTGCCGGATAGTGTCAACCATGTCCCTACTTTCACAGCAGGGCCTGATCAAACCGTTTTAGAGAATGCAGGCGCCGTTGTAGTGGATAATTGGGCCACCAATATTAATGTAGGGGCGTCTCAGGAATCCGTTCAAGCAGTCGACTTTATTGTTTCGACGAATAATGATGCCTTGTTCAGTGTCTTGCCTAGCATCGATGCCAATGGACACCTGACCTATACATTGGCTCCCAATCAGTATGGCAATGCCACGGTTACAGTTCAGATCCATGATAATGGAGGGACTGATGGCGGCGGGGTTGATACTAGCCCGCCTCAAACATTTAACATAGAAGTACTCTTTGTCAACCAGCCCCCAACTATTACAGCACCGACTGAACTGTATATTGTTGAAAATAGCGGCCTCAATAGCTTGATGAATTGGGCGACACTTACCGGTGGACCTTCCAATGAGCCGTTCCAATTCTTGCTGACTTCTTTTAATCTTGATAATCCCGACCTGTTTGACCAATTTTACTTCGATTCGGATGGAAGTTTATATGTCAGACCCGGAGATGATGCCCTTGGGAATTCTACAGTAACGCTCTTTATTCAAGATACGGGTGGCACTGATAATGGGGGAGTGGATTCCACTTCTTACACGTTCATCATCCATGTTGTGCGGGACAACGAAGAACCGAGCTTTACAGTAGGCGCTAACCAAAATGTGTTGGAAGGATCCGGAACCCATACAGTCGCGAATTGGGCAAAAAATATCAATCCAGGATCTCCCTTGGAGACTTGGCAAACGTTCAGTTTTGTCAATATACAAACAACTAACGATTCGTTATTCAGCGTTCTCCCTTCTGTAGATTCCAATGGGACTTTAACCTATACTCTTGCTCCCGATCGTTACGGATTTGCTACTATTTTCCTGCAAATCCAAGATAATGGTGCTACGGGTGGAGACAATATTAACATCGGCCAAGTAGAAAACTTTGATATCAACGTCCAAAATGTGAACGATGCACCGAGTTTTACGAAAGGATCGGATATCACTGTACTAGAGGACAGGGGCTATATAGAATTTAATGGATGGGCGACAAATGTGACACCGGGGCCTTTTGAATCTCTTGAACAAAGTGTGATTTACACAACCACCAATAATAATCCTTCTCTATTCACTTCGGTTGGACAGCCATTCGTCGATTATAATGGCCAGCTGAATTTCGATCCTGCGCCGAATGCATTTGGCACGGCAACCATAACCGTCCAAATACGCGACGATGGAGGAACCTTAAATGGCGGGATCAATGTCGGAGCCACGCAAACGTTTGTCATTAACGTACTTCCTGTTAACGACATCCCCACCTTCTCAATGGGAAGAGAATTTATTGTTTTGGAAGATTCTCCCTCCCCTCCGGTTGCTTGGGCTGCCCAAATGAACGCTGGAGCAACGAATGAAGCCGGCCAAACAATGGACTTCATTGTGACAAATAATAATCCCGGCTTATTTAGTGAACAGCCATGGATTAGTTCAGACGGAAAATTGCATTATACCCTGGCTCCTAATCAAAATGGAGATGCCTTGGTCAGCGTAAGCATTCACGATAGCGGAGGAACTACAAATGGCGGAGTGGATACCAGTGTGCCTGTAACATTTAACATCAATTCAACCCCTGTAAATGATGCGCCTACCTTCACAAATGGAGGCGATCAAACCTTCTTAGCAGTATCGGCTGACGAATCGGTATATATGCCGCATTGGGCCTCTAACATCAGTTCTGGCCCTGCCGATGAAGCATGGCAATCCGTCAACTTCAGCATAACGACGAATAATCCAGGCTTGTTCCTCGTTCTACCCTCTCTTGATGCACAAGGTAATTTGTCCTATGTCCTCAAGCCTAATGTCTTCGGAGATGCAGTCGTCACAGTTACAGCTCATGATGATGGTGGCGTAGCCCTGAGAGGGATCGACACAAGCCAACAAACATTTATGGTGCATATAGGCCAATCGGGCAATGCCGTACTCGTCACCCCGCCCGTCGCAATTTCCAACGCGACAAATGCAATTGAAGCTGTCAAAGACACCGCACCTGTCAAAACGTCATCTGCTGCAGCCCAAGCGGCTGCGCCGACATTATCGGAAGGTAATCTCCATGCTATTAAGGAGGCCTCTACAGAAGGAAAGGCCAATGAATCAAATTTTTCAGCCTTCTCTTTGAGCAATTATGCCAGACCTGCCGGGGAACATTTGAGCCTCTTCAGTTTGCCATTCAACATACAATCTGAAGCTCAAAAAACACAAGAGACCGGCACAATGGCGGAAAAATATATGATGCATGACTTGAATTTGACAAAAGTCCATATGGAAGAAAAGCCTATCAAAGCCGGAGGGTTTGCGATGTCGGTGGCTGTTATGTTCACTGATGTAAGCTATTCGAGTATTTTAAGCATGGGAAGTGCAGGTGCTTCCGCTCAGCTGCCAATGGCTAAAATTATTATGAAACCGGTCACTACTCTTTCTCAGCCTACTACCTGGGCAGAAGGTGGAAATTTAGTATTGCCCATTGTTTTAAGCAAACAGCCGACGGCCAATGTGATTATACACCTAAGTACGAGCAATCGAGAATTAGGTATGCCTTCCACTTCGTGGGTCGAATTTACTCCTGCAAACTGGAATATTCCGCAAGAAGTCATTATTGTCGGGAAAGGAGGTTCTGGCGGTTATTTAACAACCGACGGCAAAGTCATTGGAGGAGAAGAATACCAGATCAACACATTGCCGGCTGTCAGCTCAGATATTACGTATAGGGAAATGACAACCGATCCTGTTCTCGTCAAAGCTATTGAAGCTCCGAGATGATCATTGTGCTGCTTAAAAACCGCTTTCTCTCCATACCACCCGGATGACATAATTAACAAAACGGGAAAGATAAGACTGCCAAGGCCCTTTGACTTCCAACCACCCTTGTTGACCATAAGAAAGTGGGGTTGCTTCCTTATTTTCCGTTGTGATTTCTGCTTCGACGATGAAATAGCTTTCCACCAGCTCTAACGATTCATGTTCTTTCTTTTGAGCCAGTTCAACAACAGGGAGA
>Ga0351887_10081_pt1 | contig 30403 bp, 26 predicted proteins | sample TotcelFGM3001L15_FD_206760 | JGI IMG/M metagenome (GOLD analysis project Ga0351887, IMG submission 206760) | Enriched cells from coal bed in the Powder River Basin, Montana, United States - Total cells FGM rep3 HSBNCT.FGM.300.1.L15 ...
TAAGACGAGATAAACTTCTACCAAAATGGAGAATAACATGAAAGGTAAATTCAATTTCAAGATAGGGGCGCTCTGTGCCATCCTCAGTGCGATGCTGGTGATGCCCGCGCTGGGCCAGGCCAAAGGAGAGGAAGGGGCGCGCTACAAGGAAAAAAGAGACCAACTAATCAAAGAGCTGAAACTTGCTCCTGAAAAAGAGAAGGCGATGCTGGCGGTGCAAGATAAGTTTGCGAGAGAGCGCAAAGAAATCATCGACGGCATGAAGAAAGCTAATGTTGATTTGCAAGCAGCGTCGGCGGCAGCCAACCCGGACGAAGCGAAGCTCAAGGAATTGGTAAGCGCGCTGACCGCCGGCCAGGATAAAATGTTTGCTTCTTTTAAGAATCAGCGGGACGAGGAACTGGCGCTGATGACCCCGGCTGAGCAAGCCAAGTATCTTCTAACCCTGGGGCAATGGCGCCAAAAGATGATGGATAAACGTAACAAAAAGGCTGCCAAGGAGAAAAAATAATCCAGACCAACCGGTTATTTTTCAGAAAGACCGGTCAACTCTTCGGTCCTGCTGTTTCAGGGCCTATATAGCCATAAGGGTTTTTATCACCTCGGGCTGAGGCAGCTAACCAGGCAGATGCCCGAGGAGTGGTCCGGGGGCCTAATGCCGGCCGGCGACCTGGTTTTTGGAAATTGTCAAGGAGAATCTCTATGAAGAAATTTTGTTTATCTCTAATGCTAACCCTCATGCTGACGTTTTGGTGCGGGGCAGGATACTACGGTTTGGGAACCGGTGCAGCTTTCGGACAGGATTACTATTCTCCCAGCTTGTCTTGCAGCCCCAGCGAACCTAATTGTTACGGGGACTATTACCGCGCGCCTTACTCCGACCCACTTTCCCAATTGCTCTATTATGTCGCTCCGCCGTCAGGTCAATACCAGAGTTATCAGCGCCAAGAGACCAACCGCGAGCGCCGGGTCCGTGAGCGCCGGGAGCTCAAAGATCGCAAAGAGCGCGAGCGTCAGGGTCGCCGAGACCGCTATCGTCAAGACTACTAAGGAATAACCGGGCCATTGACCGAAAGAGCCCGGCTCGCCGCCGTTTCCATAGACGAGCCTGCAGGTTCTTAATGGACCAAGGAGTAGGACCATGCAAGCATTTTTCAGGGTTTTGATGCTGGTGTTTCTCGTAACCGGACTGGCCCTAAGCGCCGCTCCGGTCAGCGCCCAGCAATTTTCGCCGCCGCTGCCTCGCGACTTCACGCCGCAATGGGCCCCCATCCCGGGAGCCCCGGGAGTGCAGCACGCCCCCAATGCCAATACCGACCTGTTCCGTTATGGCCAGAGGTATTACTATCAGCAGGATGGCCGGTGGTATCGGGCCAGGAATACTGCGGGTCCGTGGCAAAGGGTTAAGGACGTTCCCCGGAGTTTTCGCCGGATCGAGGCCCCTTATTTTAAGCAGGCCCCGGAATGGGCCGCCTACAGGCCACAACTGCCCCCGGGGCTCACGCCGCAATGGACCCCGATCCCGGGAGCGCCGGGAGTGCAGTACGCCCCCAATGCCAACACCGACCTGTTCCGCTATGGGCAGAGCTATTACTACCAGCACGATGGCAAGTGGTATCAGACCAGGAACATGGCTGGTCCGTGGCAACGCGTCCAGGACGTCCCCCGGAGTTTTCGCCGGATCGAGGCCCCTTATTTTAAGCAGCCACCAGGATGGACCAAGGGGAAGAAAGCCGGCTGGGGCGACGACCACATGCCCCCAGGGCAGATGAAAAAGCATGGCAACTAACCCAGGGACGGGTTTGCGGTCCGGCTGCGGCAAGGATTCAGCCGCAGCCCGCGCCGATGATGCAAACGCAGCAGTCGCAGCAACAGTGATGCAGCAACTACTCAGGTAAAGGAGACACATTATGAACTGGGATCAAGTGGCAGGAAACTGGAAGCAATTCAAAGGCGTGGTTCGGGAGAAATGGGGCAAACTCACCGACGATGATTTGGATGTCGTGGCCGGAAAGCGTGACCAACTCCTGGGCAAAATCCAGGAGAGATACGGCATCACCAAGGAAGAGGCGGAAAAGGAGTTCAAGAAGCATTGGGAGTAAATGAACTGCCTTGGCATCGTTTTGCCCATGCCCGGGCATCTTGAGGGCATGGGCAAAACGAACCCCGGCGGTTTTTCTGATCCAGGAAGAATTAGCCATGGAAGGCGAATTTCTTGACAATATGGAGAAATAGGAGATCCAGCTAATGAAGAATGTAAGGAAATTATCGTTGCAACTGGTTCTGGCCCTGGCCCTGAGCTTGGGGTTGGCGGCGTCGGTCTGGGCCCAGCCCATGGGTAAGGGCAAGGGCCAGGGGATGAATCTGACCCCGGAGCAGGCGAGCCAGATTTTCGATCTCAAGGAAAAGTTTCATGCCGACACTGTCGACCTGCGTAAGCAGATGATGGTCAAGGAGGCGGAATTGGCGGCCCTGTGGGGGGCTGAGAAGCCGGATCAGACCGCCATCCAGGCCAAACAGAAGGAACTTAATACCCTGCGAGACCAGATGCAGGAGAAGATGACGGCGATCCAGTTTGAAGTCAAGAAGATCGCCCCCGACTACGATATGGGTAGGGGCATGAGTGAGGGCATGGGTCACGGACCCGGCAAGAGCATGGGCCCTGGCCCCGGTGGTGGTGCGGGCCCCAAGAATGTACCGCCGCCGCCCGCCAAATAGCCACGCAGTATTAAAACCACTGGGGCTGAAGGGCTGTAGCAGCCCTTCATCCATACCCGGGCTGCACTCCGCGACTGCGGATAAAAGGAGATGTAAATGGGACTGATTCTGCTCGTAATTATCATTATTTTGCTGGTGGGAGCCTTCCCCAGGTGGCCACATAGCCAAAACTGGGGTTATGGCCCCAGCGGTATCCTGGGGACGGTCCTGATAATCGTTCTTATCCTGTTCCTCCTGGGGCGGCTATAAGAGGAGTGAAGGAATTGATCAGGGAGGCCGCCCGGCCAGGTGCAGGTGGCTGGCGTGGGTGGACAGAGGCCGGCGAAAGTTAAGCCTGCGATCCCTTGATTTCATGAAATAAGAAATGGTAATCGGACAAAAGGCAGCGTCATGCAAAAGACTTATGAATACGATAACATCGAACAGCTACTGGCTGAGGCCGAGGATCTCCTGCAGCAAATTGATCCCGAGATCATCGAGTACCTGAAAGATGAGCAGCGAGCTCAACTGGAACAACAGGCTCAAAGTTTGAAAAAACTCAAGTCTGAGCTTGAGGACCAGATCAGGCAGGAAGGACCATCCAAGAGCAAGCCTTACAGCGAGGGAATGCACGAGGCGATAGATGATATTGCAAAGGCCATGAAAGCCTTGGCAAGCTATCTTTCCTGATTTCCCTCCGCAAGGGGGGGCGCTGGATATTGATCTTCGCTTCGGCCACTAAACCTTCCTGCCAGGGCCTAAGCTCGATGTGCGGCGACCTTGGATAATGAAAGAATACGCCACATGGAGTTAAATCTCGCAGCAGTTTTTGTGAAACTTGAAAACTTAGCAATTTAGTCTTATCCCCAAAAAAAAGGAGTCCAAGTTCATGAAGAAATTAGTAGTGGTATTCGTAGCTTTAACGTTTCTTGCGACATTTTCGTTGATGGGCTGCAATCAATCGCCAGCGCCGCCGGCGAAGCCAGCCGCGGAGAAGGGAGCACCCGGAGCGCCCGGAGCGCCCGGAGCACCTGGAGCACCTGGAGCGCCCGGAGCGCCCGGAGCGCCAGCGCCAGAAAAGAAATAGACCGGGATATCAGGGGTATAGCCTCCCCAAGAGGATATACCCCTTGATATTTCAGTCATAATTGGCCTGAAGTCTTCAAATGCCCTTGACTACGGCCCGGGGCTGGAAACGACCGGCGCATTTTAGTATTCCCTCCCTGCAGGGATAACATCCCTTGACGAGGAGAAAATTGTTTTCCACCTCAGAGAAAGATACACTGCGCCCGCTTCGTTTGGTCATCCTGGCCGTTATGGCCGGTCTGGTGCTCCTCAGCCAGGGGTGCGTGCTTCTTCCGGCGCGTCATCCTTTGCCGGAGCATCTCCTGGAACAGGCCCAGGTCGAAAATCTGCCTGGTGTCCGGGCCTGGGGCGATATCTCCGGTGAAAGCCTGGAGCAGAGCGCCAAAGAGTCGATGAAGCAGGAAATGGCCGCTAATCACGGCAAGCTCGAGCCCGAAGCCAACTTCCTGGCCCTGTCCGGCGGCGGCGGCGACGGCGCCTTCGGCGCGGGAATCCTGTGCGGCTGGACCGAGGCGGGCACCCGGCCGCGCTTCAAGTTGGTGACCGGCATCAGTACCGGGGCCCTCATCGCGCCCTTCGCCTTCCTCGGGCCGGAGTATGACGCCAAATTGAAAGAGGTCTACACCACGATTTCTGATAAGGATATCTATACCGGTTTCGGCCTATTGAAGCTGGTTCTGAGCCTGGGGGCAAGCGAAGGGGTGGCCAGTACCGAGCCGTTGGCCAAACTGCTGGAGCGTTTTATCGATGAGAACATGCTGCGGGCCATCGCCGTCCAGCACAACCAGGGCCGGCGCCTGCTGGTAGGGACTACCCAACTCGACGCCCAGCGCCTGGTGATCTGGAACATGGGGGCCATCGCCGCCAGCTACCACCCGGACGCCCTCAGGCTGTTCCGCCAGGTGATTCGGGCTTCTTTCTCCGTGCCCGTGGCCTTCAATCCGGTGTACATCAAGATAAAGGCAGCCGGGCAGGACTATGACGAAATGCACGTGGATGGCGGCGTCAAGGTTCAGGTGATGCTGTACGGAGATGCCCTCAATCTCTTTGTCTCCCGGGAGAGAATTGGCACCCAGGCGCCCCAACCCCGCAAGCTCTACATCATCCGCAATGCCCAGGTGTCTCCTGAATATGAAAGTATCAAACCCCGCCTGTCGTTCATCGGCGCCCGGGCCATTAGCAGCCTGACTAAAAACCAGGGCGTGGGCGATTTGTACCGCATCTACCTCCTGGCCCAGCGGGACGAAATTGACTATAACCTGGCCTTCATCCCGGCGGATTTTAAAACGAAAAGGGCCTCGGAGTTTGACCCCAAATACATGAATCAGGAATTTGAACTGGCCTACAACCTGGCGCGTTCCGGCTACAACTGGAGCAAGTACCCGCCGGGCTATGAGCCGGCAAATTCCCAAGCAGCTCCAGCTCAACGAGTTCAGCCCTAATTACGGATTTTGCTCACTACTATGATCCGACACTTATCCAAGAGCCAAAAACCTGTATGCCTAGACCAAATTACCGAACTTGACATGCACGACTCGGGGATGCAATCTGAATGCAACCTTTGCCTCTCCTTAAACTTGCCATTAACCGGCGGTACTGATCAGGAACCTTTGAGTTTCAACGCTATAAATTATTTGGTTTTTGGGAAATAAAATATAATTTCAATAAAAACTCTCATTCACTGTGATTATTTGCTTGACAAATGCATTTAAAATTATGCTATCATGGCATCAATAGTAGGAATGGAAATCAAGGATAGAAACTTTGGGGGAGTTTCGCGAGATGAAGGCGGTCCCAAACACCAGTTTTGGACAGGCGTAAGTCTATCGCATGATCTCGGTCCACTACTTGGAAGCCAAAACCCTGGAAAAGCTCTGGTAAGATCGGGTTATGGATTTGGGGGCAGAAATCGCCAAAGGCAGCTTCTACAAAGAGGAAGTAAAGGTGGGGAAAATAACCAAACAACCGAAGGGGGAAAGAATCATGATTAAGCGTTTGGTATTGCTGTGCTGTATTTTGTTTTTACCGACCATCGCAGCCGCACAAGGAACCACAAACTATGGAGATTTCTGGGCTGGTGGTCAACTGGGGGGAGTATTTACTCCTAGCCAAGACGTAACTTTCACGGCTCCGGGGATTCGGGTCACAGACAGCATCAAGACTGATCCCGGGTTTTCGGCTGGGGCCATTATCGGCTACAACTTCTGCATGCCCTACCGGCAACCCTGGGAAAGGTATTTCGGCGTGGCTCTGGACTTCCAATGGAACCAATTCAACCACCCGGAGCAAGATTTCTTGTTCCAAAGTATTGGGGGGAACCAGTTCGCTCTAGCCTTTCTGGGTAGATTACAGTACCCCTTCATGGGAAGTGAAAGGTTCACCAGAGGCCGGATAGTGCCGTTCCTGATGTTTGGGCCGGCCGTTGTCTGGACAAATTCTGACTTCTCTAATTATGGCGGCGGCAGCCAGACCTCTACCGACTTTGGGCTGGTGGCTGAGGTCGGCGTGGAATTTTTCGTCTGTCCGACGGTGTCCATTGGGCCGTCCTTCCGTTACCGTCATGTCTTTGGGCCGACCTTCGAGGAACAGGGTGTTAAAATTGACTCATCTCTGAACCAGTTCATGGTCCTGGGTCGTCTGGCCTACCACTTCTAATTGGAGAATATATCAATGAATAAAAAAATTATGTTCCTGATGTGCTTGATCACGGCAATGGTTTGGATTGCGGGTTGTACCTGTCCGGGACCCCGTGTGGCCGCGGCGCCCGCCCCCGTGGTGGCACCCGCTCCCTATGTGCCGCCAGCCCCGGAGCCAGTTGTCAAACCCGCGCCGGTGGAGGAGCCCATTCCTTCTAAGAAGCTGAAGAAACGCGTGATCTATTAGATCCGCTGGCTGATATTTGGCGCGGGAATCCCGGTTAAAAAAGCCGATGGCAGAGTGGACCGGGCCAGGTAGAAGCTTCCTGCTGATTTGTGGCAATGTGAATTAATAAAATTATTCACATTGCCACAAGGAGGTGGGTTTGGGAAGGAAAGGAACCCTCGTCCGAGGTCACTTACCCCCATTATCTATTCTAATAAAGTTATTAAACCCATCGCACTAAATTCCTAAGCTTTTCATAAGTTCTCCAAGCGAACTCCCCTCTTGAAATCTGTCGGGAAATGATTAGTTTATCTTAAAATCGTATCTTATCAAGCTTGTTCAATAAGGAAAATGAGCGAATGAAAAAATATAACTTAATATTATCAATAGTTTTATTAATGAATATCCTTTTATCTCCAACTCTCGCGTCAGACACCTTCGAGAAGCCTAAAAAAATGATTTGGATTGATCAACTCAAGCAAGTGGGCGCAGCTTATGAAGATGGGAAAAAAGTTATGGAGTTTCCGGTGCTGACCGGCGACGATGAAACTACCACCGACCCGGGCATTTATCTGGTGCGAGTGAAACAGGTAGATTATTTTTCGCGGAAATACCAGACCCCCATGCCCTACTCCTTATTTTTCAATTATACAACGAGAACCGCGATTCACGGCGGAGAAGTACCGCCGCCGAGACAGAAAATAGCCTTAGCCACCCATGGTTGCGTGCATGTGGAGTCGCCCCACATCGAGCGGTTATATGATTGGGCGGAGGCAGGCAGCACCCTGGTGGTTATCAGCGGCGGGAGAACGCAGGATTGAAGATAGTTAGATGTTTTCAGTTTTCAGTTTGCGCCTCAAGGGCCCGCCGGCAAAATCCCCCATTCAAGATTACAGAGGGCCAGTGAAGAGGTACTCCTGGATGAAGCAAGATCTTAGTAGGCGGGCGGCATGGGTGTTAAGCAGCTAATCGGCATAGCAGGGGGCGCCTTAGCAGGATTTCTGATTGGGTATCTTGGCAGTTGCGCGGGAGGCACAGCCTGAAGACTGACCTCCAATCCCTGGTCAGGGATGATCGTAGGCGCACTGTTCGGATTCCTGCTAACCCGTCATTAGCCGGGCAAAGTTTTGCCTGAGTTCTGCTCAGGCTTACCCACTAAGGACTGGTATTCAGATCAAAATGGATCAACTCTGGGTTGCAAATTTGAATTTGGGTTATCGGTAAGGTATGGAAGGATGAAGATTAATAAAGTTATAGCATCACTAATATAATTATTAGTAATATTATGATTTAAATGAAGATGTAAGAGTTTTTGTTACAGAACCAATTAATGAATTTAAAAAGATAATTGCATTTGACATTTTATCAGGCCATTTATTAACGTCATTATTTTTTATATCCGCTGATAAATGATTCCAAATGTTGTAGTCTTGAATAAGTTTATTAAGCAATAAATCAACTAATGAATCGGCCATTATATCATCCCACTTAACAGGAAATATATTATGTAACCATATAGGTTGATATTTGGTATCTAATAAAACATTGCCAGATTTAGAATAATCAGTTATGCGGGTTATCGTAAATTTCCAATTTTCGTAATTCAATAAATACCATTTTAACTGTTGACTGTATTTGATATATTTTGGTTCTTTAATATTGTATGGATATTGCAAATAGACCGCGCTTTTTTTCTTCGTAACATTCTTTACCAATACGTTAATAATATTCTTCCCTTCATCAATTGTTACAGATGACTTTCTGTAATATTGAGTATGGTTTTTGTAACTTCCTATATAAACCCAATCATCGCTCATTTTAACCTCAAATTTGGTGGTGCGGGTATATGAATCAAACGCACTTATAGTTAAAATAAAACAAACTTATCTAAAGAAAATATATAAAAAATTACTTCGATCAGATGTTTACATCATTAATTTAATCACTTGTTGACAGATGTCAATGGGGAAACTTCTGGTTTCTCCATTTAAAACTACCTCCAAGGTTATAACCCTTAAAAAATTATTCGCTGAAGACTTGCCTTTGGCGATGTAGTTCCTAACTTATATGAAAAGCCATGCCGCGGTTCCTCTGTTGTTTGTGCTGGCCGGATGGATAGCAAGACTTGGCCAGCTGGAAAAAAATTAGGGGAGGGGGCAATGAATAAAGAAATGAAAGAACTCCAAAAACTTAAAGGGATAGGGGAAGTCCTCTCGCGGCGGTTAATCGAAGCAAGCTATAACACGATTGCCAAGGTTGCGGCTGCGGAAGAGCACGGGCTAAAGAAAATACCGGGGATGAACCCGCAAAGGGTACGGTCGATCGTAACCCAAGCAAGAGAGATGACGTCTGAAGCTGAGAGAAGTCGGCCCAAGCCGTGGAAGCACTGAAGCAACGGGCAATGGATTGGTCTTTAAGAGGAGTGAGGGTACCGGCCAGGAGATGCACCGGCCAGGGATTCAGGGGGCTGGTGAGGGTAATCTGTATGGCGCTTTTCTGATGCAACGGGCTGGCGTTTTCCGAGGCCGGGTGGCGCTTAAACACGTAGTTAAAAACTCATAAAGGAGACCATTATGCGTTCAATGATTCTCTGGATCCTCGGCGTTCCGATCACGCTTATAATTATAATCGCCTTATTGACGGGGCACTGCTGAGACCCTCTTCACTCCAACGCTACCGTAATTCGCGCTTATGGGCAAAATCTTACTGCAAGAGGAGATTGAAAATGAGTCTGTCATATAGGGGTTTATTTATTGTCGTTTTAATAGCTTTCGTTCTCGGATTGGCCGGTTGTCAACCAGAAGGACCAGGCGAAAAGGCAGGGAAAAAGATTGATAAAGCGGTTGACAAAGCGGGGAAAGCCATTGAAGACCAGAAGCGCTAAACGAGAAAGCCAGTAAAGGCCTGACCATCAGCACGATGATGACGCTATAGAGGCTCTGGCTTTTTATATCTTATTGAGGGAAGTTTCCAAGGCTTCGCCAGCACTTGCGCCAATTTCCTGCTGGCCCTGCTCGTCATCCGCGGCTGGTTCACGGTCATGGTCTTCAGGGGCCGGCGGCGGCGAGGACGCGTCGCGTTCAGCCGCCGCCTTTTCCAGTGAGACTCGAAAGGACGGGTGGCGTTCTTCGAGTTCACGGGCCGTACCCACATCAATAATGCACCCGTTTTCCATGTAGGCCACTTCATCGAAGCGCGCCAGCAGATGGGGCCGGTGCACGGAAGAAACCACGCAGGCATCCCGGAACAGGCGGAAGATCCGCTCATGCACCAGGGCCTCGGTCTGGGCGTCGAGGTTGGAGGTGGGCTCATCCAGAAAGAGCACGGATGAACCCCGTGCCGCAATCAAGCCCCGGGCCAGAGCGATGCGCTGTTTTTGGCCGCCGGAGAAGTTGGCGCCCCGCTCGACGATGAAGGTGTCTATACCCTCAGGGAGCGATTGTATAAGGGATTGCAGGCGGGCTGCCTTGATGGCTGCGACCAGGGCCGACGGGGGACAATCCAGGCCCATGGTCAGGTTTTGCCGGAACGTGTCTTCGAAGATCTCGGCGTCTTGGGGGATGAGGGTGGAGATGTCGTGTAGATCATGCAGGTCATGAGCCGGCCTGCCATCTATGCTGATATGGATGTGCTGCGGCAGGTACAGGCCTGCCAGGGCTCGCATCAAAGTGCTTTTACCCGAGCCGCTTTCTCCCACCAGGGCGAGGCGCCCCCCACGCTTGAGCCGCAGATGAACATCGTTTAAGACCGGACTTTCGGAGTGGCCGCCCAGGTGCGTGAAGGTCAGCTCTGCCAATTCGATGGTGCTCCAGTGCTTGAGCCGGTCACCCACTTCCGGGGGCGCGGGCGTAAGGCGGGCCGTGTCGATGTCAGCCTCCTGAATGGGCGCCGCACTGGCATAGTCGACCTGTTGCCGGGTGAACATCTGGTAAAAAGCCGCAATGGCGCTGATGACGCCGCCGGCTTGCTGCGTGTACTGATACACCATGAAGACATTGCCGATCAGGAGCGGTTTGGCCGCCCCGCTGGCGTCGGACCGGGCCATCCAGGCGTAGAACGCCACCAGCGAGCACCACAGGGCGGCATTCAGGAGTTCCACCGTACACCATTTCACTTCATTGAGCATGATGGAACGCTTCATCGGCACAAAGACCATGGCCAGCCGCGACCCCAGCAGTTTTCTGGTGGCCTCCTCCAGGCGCAGGGCAAAGACGGAGACGATATTGCCCAAAGTATCCACCAATGCCGCCTGATAGCTCCGTTCCGCGGCGTTCTCCACCAACGCCAGGCGCATCATGCGCCGGTCGATGTAAATGATCACGGAGGCGATGATAGCGTAGCCGATGAGGGCGGCGAGGCCGGTTGCCTTCGAGAGCAAAAATAAGGCGATGATGGGGCCAACTAGGTTGACGATGTTTTGCACGTAGATGAACTGGGTCTGGGCAAAGCCATATAAGGCCTGGGTGCTCTGCTGGACGCGATGGGTCGTCTCGCCCGAATGGCTTTTCTCGTGCCAGGCGAGGGGCGCCTTAAGGAGCTTGTCCGTGAGTTCGTCTGCGAGCTTCTGCCTGAGGTGCATGGCGAGCTTGCGCTCAATAATCCGCCCCGGACCGTGCAGCCCCCAACTCAGGACATAGGCCCCAAACGACGCGATCAGATAAAAACTGGCGTCGCGCAGGTAATTCGGCCCCGCCATCTGAATTGCATTAATGGCCTGCGCCGCCAGGTAAGGCAGGGCGAGCTTCACGCTTATGCCGGCCACCAGGAGGCCCAGGGCCAAGAGAATCGAGCCGCGCTTCCCGGCCGACAAACGCCAGAGCTCACCGTAGAGCTCCCAGGGCCCGCCCAGATGCTTTGCGGGTTTAGCCCCCTCCGGCTCTCCGGCCGGAGTTGGGGAATCAGTAGCCATTATCAGACTCCGGAATTAATCGTCAATGAAACCAGGTAACAGATACATCGGCAGCCGCGGTCGCAAATCAGTTTACCAAGCGGGAAATTTTTATTGAAACCCCGGCTTGGCCTGATCTCACTATAATCCTGCGAACCTTGCCTGTCCACCCTGATGTTTGCCTGAATCGTGAGGCCATAGACCACGCTGCAGGTAAAATTTGCATCCCGTTTGATGCTGCAAAAATTTGTCATATTTATTATAAATAAGCAATTTTTATGCTTCCGTGGGTCGATTAGGCAGGTGTGATGAAGGACGATAAATTAGTCAAAAGCAAAGCCGCCCTCGCTCCCGGCACAATGAACCCGGCAGCCGGTGAGCCCTGGGAAGAAATGCCGCTTCATAGAGCCGGGGGGGTGCCTTACCGGAAACTCTTCCGCTGGGGCTGGTCCGTAGTGTCAGCCGCTCGAGGCTGGTTTTTCTTCGGCACCATCCTGCCCATGTTTCGGCAACTCCTGGAGAAATATAATATTCAGGTGCTGGCCACACTGATTACGGGGCTGGGGGGCACCGCCGCCATGACCGGAGGTTTTCTGGCTCCCTTTCTTCCCGACCAGCCACGAGCCGCGGCCATTATCTTTGCCTTCCTGACGCTGTTCCTCATTCTTCTGGGTTTCCTCGATCGGCTCACCTTGACCTGGTCAAACAACCTGATGGCTGTCAGGTTGCAGCAGCGCCTGCATGATAAGCTCCTCGACCTGGGACCCACCTACCACCACTCTCATGACCTGGGCGAGACTATGCTTATTGTCACCCGGTTTTCTTCACCCACCCAAATCTTGCTGCGCGACCTGATTTCTTTTCCCGTGGTGCGGGGTGTCGGCCTCATTACTGCCATAATTTTCCTCGCGAATAGTTTTTCGATGATGGGTGACCCCCCCCTCTGGATTCAGAGGACCTTGTTGGCTACTATCTTTATCCTGCCGATAGGGGGTTGGTGGCTTTCCCTGAAGTTGCGGGTGGCTTTCGAAAAGGTGCGGGATAGTGAAATGGCCCTGGCCAATGAGTTTTCCAATTCAGCCGCTCTGCCCCTGGAGGTACAGCTCATGGGAGCGGAGCCGCAGCGGTCCCAGGCCTTTGGTAATCGCCTCAAGACCCTTATACGTTACACTATGGCGGCTTTCCTGCGTAATGAATGGGCTTTCCAGTTTCAAATCAACACTCCGGTGATTTTGCAGGCGATCTTTCTGATCTATGGGGTCTTTTATGCCTTGCAATCAGGAAACCCGGCCGCCCCTGGGGCCATCCTGGGAATTTACTATTTCGTGCCTCAGGCGGTTAACCCGCTGCAAGAGCTCATACAGTTCTTTGCGGGTCTGCAATCTTCCTGGCCCCAGGTGGAAAAGGTGGTGGAAATCCTGGAAATGGCGCCGGAAGTGCAGGATAAGCCGGGAGCCGCGGCCTTCGTTCCCGGGGAGGGCGCCCTGGAAGTTGAACATCTCGACTTTGCCTACACCCCCCATGGTCCCAAGATCATTAATGATCTCAGCTACTCCTTTACTCCGGGAAAGGTTACGGCTATTGTGGCCCGGGCCGGCATGGGAAAATCTACCCTGCTCAACCTCATGGCCCGGCTGCAAGATCCGCAGGGAGGCCGGATTCTCATTGACGGTCAGGATATCAGCCGCGTCACCCTGGGCAGCTTGCGCCGCCATGTGGTCAAAGTCTCCCAGTTTCCCCTCTTTGTGGGCGATACCATCGGCGCTAATCTCAAGCTCGCCAAGGCCGACGCAACGGATGCCGAACTGGAAGAGGTGTGTCGCCGGACCGGCCTTTGGCAAGTTCTGGAACAGGCCGCCGGCCCTGACATTTATCCCCTGGAATACCATCTGCCCAAGGCCAGCAGCGAAGGCCTTCACGGGGCGCAACGCCGGTTACTGGCGGTAACCCGTGCCTTCCTTTTACACCCCACTATCCTGCTGCTCGATGAACCCACCACCGGCATTGATGACATCGGCCGCGCCCAGTTGGCCGCGATCTTGCGGGAAATCTGTCAGGGTCTTACGGTTCTCCTGGTTGACCATGATGTGACGTTCATCTCCCAATTTGCCGATTATATTTGCTGCCTGGAACAAGGCAGGTTCACCGATGTGGGCACCCCGGGGGAATTGGCAAGCCGGCCGGGGTTATTCCGGGTTTTACTGGATGAGAATGCCTTTTACCTCAAAGGGCCCGAGGTCCGGGAAAGCACCTCGCAAAAGAGACCGGCTCCCTGAAATGGCCGGTGTGGCAAAACTTGTAATATAACCTCCCCCCGCGGCGGCAACCAGAACCCCAGCACTGTAGAGGAACCTCTCGGGGTTAAACTCAGGATGAGAGGTCCCCAAAACTATTTTTGGACCGCGGTAGCCAGGGTTGCCGCATAATCTTATACCAAGTTGCTATCTAATGAGTAATATGATAGACTGCTCCAAAAATTATCAAGGGGGCAGTCATGGGAAAAGTTACCAAGAGCATCCCCCACCTTTCCAAGGAAGAGATTCAGGAAAGGATCAAGTCGACGGTAGGTTTTTGGCGGGTGCAAAAATGGTTGGTTATTTGGAACGCCCTGGTTGATCCTCGGCCGGCCGCAGAAATTGCGTTGCACACCGGACTTGCAGAGCAATCGGTGCACAATTTAATTTCCCGATACAATCGCTTGGGGCCGGAGGTGGTGGAGGGGCCGGGAAAGGGTGGAAGGCGGCGTTCCTATTTGAGTTGGGACGAAGAGGCTGGGTTTTTAGAATCATTCAAACAAGCGGCACTTACCGGTCAGATCGCCACCGCGGCAGAGATCAAGGAGGCCTTGGAAAGACGTATCGGCCACAAGGTCCATAAGACTATGGTCTATAGGCTGCTTAAACGACAGGGTTGGCGGAAAGTGGTGCCCCGACCGTTTCACGTCGATGCCGATAAGGAGGAGCAGGCAGCTTTTAAAAAAACTCCCTGAAATTATCGCTGAAAAACTGGCAGAAAGGGACCCGGAAGATCACCGTCCGGTATTACTCTTTGCTCAAGACGAAGGGCGCTTTGGCCGTATCAGTGATGTCAGGCGCGCCTGGTCGCCTCTGGGGACGAGGCCGCAAGCGCCCAGACAGATTATTAGAACTTATCTCTATGTGTTCACGGCGGTTTGCCCGGCCTTGGGGAGAATGACCTCCCTAATCTTGCCCTGGGCCAATACGGATATGATGAACATCTTCTTGAGGCAGGTGGCAGAGGATTTTCAGGATTATTTTATCCTCATGCTAGCAGATCAGGCTGGTTGGCATGTATCCCAGAACATGGAAGTGCCTGAAAATATTAGGCTGATAAAGCTGCCCCCTCGAAGCCCGGAATTAAACCCTTCCGAACATATCTGGGAGGAACTGAGGGAGAAGAATTTTGCCAACAAAGCATGCCGGGACCTGGATGAGGTAGAGGACAACCTCTGTCAGGGACTGAATGATCTAGCCAGAGACCCGGAAAAACTTCGTTCGATGACAAATTTTCCTTATCTTATTTTTACTTTTTAGATGGCAACTTGGTATTAGCTAATCGGAGGCCCATTGGAGGTACCAAGCAAACCTGATAGCCAGAATCAGGCGGCACACGAGATCGCTAACACCGTCGGTAACTATCTGGCCGGTGGCAAAATAGAAGACCGGGGTGAATACCTGTTTTTTCTGGCGGCCTCCTGGCTGTTTCTCTTGGGGCTGGTGGTGATCTTATCGTACATGATGTTCGTGCCCTGGTGGGACTGGGTTTTTCAGGTATTGACCGACAAGGAAAAAATCGCCGGCTTGGTGCAATCGATGGACTCTTGGGGACCGGTGGTCTTTATTCTGGTCCAGACCGTTCAAGTGCTCTTGATATTTATGCCTGCGCCGGTGGAAGCCGTTGGCGGTTTTCTCTTCGGCCTGCCCCTGGGGATACTTTACTCTACCATCGGTCTGGGGCTGGGGGCCATAGCGGCTTTTTCTTTGGGACGCTGGCTGGAGAGGCATTGGTTATCCGAAGTCGTGCCGCCCCAACAACTGAAGCGGTTCCGCATGCTAATGAAACGGCAGGGCATACTCACCGTTTTTATAATTTTTCTTATTCCCGGGGCTCCCAAGGATCTCTTCTGTTACCTGTTGGGCCTGACCCGCATGTCGTGGCATTATTATCTTATGGTGGTAACCATAGCCCGCTTGCCCAGCACCATCATGTCGGCTCTGCAAGGCTCCCAGGCCCAAAAAGGCAATTATTACCTCACCGTGGCCCTGTGGGCTTTTTCTCTGGGAATAGCCACATTGTTGTATAAATACCGGGAGAACCTGTATCAATGGATCGGCCGTTGGCACCAGGAAGAAGAATGAGCCATCCTCTTGGTGGCCTGCCGCCATGGATTAGACCAGAACTTAAGTTAAAGTTGGGACTACTGGAAGCTCACAGATTTTTCCGAAGGAGGAGACGAGATGAGCACACTCAGGATCATGGCAATCGTGCTGATTTTGGCCGGCATTGTGGCGCTGATGTACGGCAAGTTCAGCTACACCAAGGAGACTCACGACATCAAACTGGGCCCGCTTGAGATGTCGATTGCGGAAAAGCAGACGGTCAACGTCCCGGTCTGGGCCGGCATACTGGCAATAGTGGGTGGGGGTGTGCTCCTGATTTATGGGAGCAAGAAAGGGTAGGTTCCCATCTCTCTACTATCTCCAAGATAGGGATGGGTACGCCCAAGAGCCGAAACGGAATATTTTTTTTCATGTCATTACCCCTTCCTTTTGAGGTGGTCTCAGATTAATTGCGCCCCACGGGGATGTTTACCTCGACATAGTGTTCCTGATGGTCGTCAATGAGGGGGATGGTGTTATCGGGTTGGCCGACGCCATCGACGGTCACCCGCGTCCCGCCATCCTCGGCCGGCGGGCGCTTGATGGTGATGTGGTAGACCGTCTCCCGATACCGGTAGTGCATGGTGAAGCCCGGCCAATCCGTCGGGAGGCACGGCGTGAACCGCAGCTTGTCCACCTCCAGCTTCAGCCCCAGGAGTGATTCCACAATCAGCCGGTACATCCAGGCGGCCGAGCCCGTATACCACGTCCAGCCGCCCCGGCCGGTATGGGGCGGGACCGCATAGACGTCGGCCGCCACGACGTAGGGTTCTGCTTTGTAGATAGCGATGGCCTCGGGAGACCTGGCATGGTTCAACGGGTTGATCATGGCCAGAAGCTCCCAGGCGCGCTCCCGGTCTCCCAAGGCCGCGAAGGCCATGGCCGCCCAGATGGCCGCGTGGGTGTATTGCCCGCCATTCTCTCGCACCCCGGGGACGTAGCCTTTTATGTAGCCTGGATTCAAATCCGACTTGTCAAACGGCGGGTCCAGAAGCTGGATGAGCGCCTGCTCCCGGCGCACCAGGCTCTGATCCAGGGCTTCCATGGCCAGGCGGGCCCGCGCCGCATCGCCCGCACCGGAGAGGACAGACCAGCTCTGCGCAATCGAATCGATCCGGCACTCGGGGTTGAGCGCCGACCCCAGCGGTGAACCGTCGTCGAAGTAGGCGCGGCGGTACCACTCGCCGTCCCAGCCATGCGCCTCGATATTGCGGCGCAGCCTGGCCGCCTCCCTGGCGCAACGCTCGGCAAAGGACACATCACCCCGCGCCCGGGCCACCTCGGCGAACTGCGTGAGCACTTCATAAAGAAAAAAACCCAACCAGACGCTTTCCCCTTTACCGTGTTCGCCCACCAGGTTCATGCCGTCATTCCAGTCGCCGGAGCCCATGAGCGGCAAGCCGTGCTCACCAAATTTGAGGCCCCAAAGGATGGCTCGCACACAGTGGTCATACAAACTGGCCGCTTCCGGCGAACGATTGGGCAGATCGTAATACGAGTCCTCCTCGGGGGTTACCGGACGGCCCTGGATGAAATGGATAGGCTCATCCAACACGCCGGTGTCCCCGGTGTTCAGGACGTAGCGGCAGGCCGCCAACGGCAGCCAGAGGTAATCATCGGAGCAATGGGTCCGTACACCCCGGCCCATGGGGGGGTGCCACCAATGCTGGACATCTCCTTCCAGGAACTGGCGGGAGGCGCACAGGAGCAGGTGCTCGCGCATCAGGTGCGGCTGGGCGTAGACCAGCGCCATGACGTCCTGCAACTGATCGCGGAAACCGAAGGCGCCCCCCGACTGGTAGAAGCCGCTGCGGGCCCAAAGGCGGCAGCCGAGAGTCTGGTATAAGAGCCAGCCGTTGGTGAGCACGTTGAGGGACTGGTCGGGGGTTTCCACTTGCACGGTGCCGAGGGTATGATTCCAGTAATGCCACACCGCATCGAGGGCGCCGCGCGCCGCCTCCCCGCCTTGAAAGCGCTGCAGGAGGTCCCTGGCCTCATCGAGGTCTCGCCCGGCGCCGAGGGTGAAAACGATCTGACGCTCGGCGCCATCGGCCAACTCAAAAGGAACCTGGAGCGCGGCGCAGGGGTCCAAACCGGCTCCCACCTTTCCGGACAGCCGCGACCGGGACATCGCGGCAGGATTGCTCTGCGTGCCGTTACGTCCCAGGAATTCAGTCCGGTCGCCGCTCAAGGTCAGGGTCGCAGCGTCCACCTGGAAGAAGGCAACTCGATGAGCGAACTCCGTGTTATAGGGGTTGCGGGCCAGGAGTGCCCCGCTATTCGGGTCAACCTCGGTGCACACGTGCATGGCGGATTTCGACCGCTGATCTGCCATGACCCATTCTACATAGCCCGTGGCGGAGAGCCGGCGCGGCCGGCCTGACAAGTTCCGCACTTTGAGCACCGTGAACTTGACCGGTGCATCCCGGGCCACGTAAACCCACACCTCTGAGCTGATGCCGTCCTCGGTGTGCTCAAAGACGCTGTAGCCGAAACCGTGGCGGCTGGCGTAAGGCGTCGCGCCACGGCTGGGCAGCGGCATGGGGGACCAGAAATGGGCGGTCTCTTCGTCACGGAGGTAAAAAGCTTCGCCGCGCGAATCGCTCACGGGATCGTTTTCCCAGGGGGTGAGGCGGAACTCATGGGCATTCTCGCTCCAGGTATAGGCCAGGCCGCTCTCTGAGATAACGGTTCCGAAGTGCGGGTTGGCCAGCACATTTACCCATGGCGCCGGAGTCACCTGCTGGTCCGTGGTGGTAATGACATATTCGCGTCCGTCAGGGGTGAATCCGCCCAGCCCGTTGAAGAACGTCAGATCGCCGCGGGAAAACTCGCCCGTCACCGAGGGTTCGGCGCGGTGGGTTCGGTTCGGCGTCAGGGGCGGCACGGTCAACTCCATCTGGCCCCGACGGTTGAGCTGATCCTCCAACTTCCCCCGGTCATCGGTGATGATGGCTCGAGCCACCGTTTGGAACAGAATGCGGTCCTCCGCCGATATCTGGTCCGCAGGTCTGACGAAAATGCCGCCGGGCCGATCGATCTCGCTGGCTTCGCCCCCGGCGGCAATGAGTCCCATGATCTGGTCGTGGAGAAGTTGCCGGTAGCCGGCGTGATCTTCGTTCCAGATCATCAGGTCCACGGCTAATCCTTTTAAGCGCCAGTACGCATGGGCCTGTATGAGTTGGCGCACCAGCTCGATATTGTCCGGGTCTTCAATCTGGAGCAGCACGATGGGCAAATCACCGGAAATGGAGTAACCCCAAAGAGCGGATTGCCCACGGCGGTTCTTGATGAGGACGCTCGGGTCGGCTCTGAGCAATGCATTGGCGTAGATTACCGAGCTTGCCAGGCTGCAGTAGAGCTGGGCGTCGGCCTCTGAGGCATTGATCTGCCGCAGGGCCACCTGGTTATGCGTCCAGGCCAGATCAAAAACGCGATCCGCCAGACGCCGATCCTGGTATTTCTCCACCAGGCCCAGGCACGCCTCCCGATTTGGGCCGACGCCGGAGACCACATTGACCGTGACTGATTCCCCCGGATCGAGGGCCAGCCGGTACCGGATGGCGACAATCGGGTCCAGCACTGAGCCTTCGCGGCCCGAGAGCGCCGCTGGACCTTGCATCGCCTGTGGATCGGCGACGGTCCGGCCCCGGCCGATGAACTGCATGCGGTCAGTCTCGTAGGAAACCTCGCCAATCTCCGCCCCGTGCACCGCCATCAGATGAAACATATAAAGCGGCTGTTCATCAAGAGAGCGTGGCCGGCGAGTGCAGAGGATCGCCTGGCGGTGGCGGATAATCTCGGATTGCACAAAGAGATTGCTGAATGCCGGATGCAGTGCATCCGCGGCAGGCGGCGCCAGAACCACTTCGGCGTAACTCGTTACCTCGATCTCTCTGCGGATCCGATCGCGGTTGGTAATGGTGATGCGGCGCAATTCGATGTCGTCTTCGGAGGAAACCACGATCTCCGTATGGGCGTCAAAGTCTTGTTGGCGGCAGCGGAACTCGGCTCGCCCTTCCGAGAAAATCGCCTCAAAATTCCCGGATCGCTTCAGGGTTGGCTGATAGGCGGTGGACCAAAACTCCCCGCTGGCCACGTCGCGGAGGTAACAGAACGTGCCCCAGTTGTCGCAGGTACTGTCTTCACGCCAGCGGGTGACGGCGATGTCCTTCCACCGGCTGTAACCGCCGCCGGCGTTGGTGACCATCACATGATATCTGCCATTCGACAACAACTGCACTTCTGGTATCGGGGTATCGGGGCGGTTGTAAACTCGCACCGAGGTCTCCGGAACCCCGGATGCCGGTTCTGAACCGGTGATTTCGTCGGCTTGCACATAGAACGCCGTGGCTTTGGGGATGCGCTCCTGGAGCAACAACATAGTCGCCTGAAACAAAGGGTCCGACTCGAACCGCTTCTGCATCGGCTGGTCCAGGAGCAGATAGGCCAGGGAGAGGAAGCTCATGCCCTGGTGATGGGCCATGAAGGAGCGAACCACGGCGCTGGTTTGGCCCCGGGGCAGGCGGGACGGCGTATAGTCGATGGCTTCATAGAAGCCAAATTTTCCCTCAATCCCTGCCGCACTCAGGTGCTCGAGATTCAAGCAGGCTGCCTCGGGCGTCACCATCAGGGCCAGCGCGGAGGCATACGGGGCAATGACCAGATCATCGGCCAGTCCGCGCTTGAGTCCCAAGCCGGGCACGCCAAAGGCGCGGTACTGGTAGTTGAGATGAATATCGATGGCATTGTAGCCCGACTCTGAAATGCCCCACGGCACGCTGCGCTGCTTGCCATACTCGATCTGCCTCTCCACCGCCACCTTACAGGTCTGGTCGAGCAAGGTGTTTTCGTAGGTCGGCATTACCAGGAGCGGCATGAGGTATTCGAACATCGACCCGCTCCACGACAGGAGAAGCGATTCTCCCCCGACGCGCGTGAGGAGACGTCCCAGAGCAAACCAGCTCTCCTGCGGCAGCTGACCTTGAGCAATCGCCACGAAAGCAGGTAATCTCGCTTCCGAAGCCAACAGATCGTAGTAACTCGAATCCAGCCGGCGCTCGCTGACGTTGTAGCCGATCGCCATTAAGTGAGGCGCCTTGTCGTAGAGAAAACCGTACTCCATCCGGGCGAGTTCGCCTGATTGCCGGGCCAGCCGTTCGATGGCCGCAATCCTGGTTCCGGCCCGCCGGCTGGACTCCGTGGTGAGCCGCCGCAGTTCCTCAAGCCAGGTGAGTTCCTCGGGGGTTGCCGCCGAAGCGAGGCGAGACTCAATAGCCGGCAGCAGATCCGCCTCAAGGTTGGCCAATTGGCGCAACGTCGGAATCTCGCCCATACCCTGGAACTCGCTAAGAGCAGAAGCCGGCAATAAGGTCCACGGGGCGAGAAACGTCAACTCATCCAATCCATCCCGGCACTGCCGCAACAGGCTCTCGGACCACCACCGCAATTGGCTCTCGGGCTCGGCGTCGAGACTGCGGACCAGATCCTCGGCGGACCTTGCCAGCCCGTCGAGGCACAGCCGCGCCGCCGCCAGTGTGGTTGGCCGCGAATCGACTGCGGACTCCAGGTCTTGCTGAAGTTGCGCCAGGGGACTCAAAGCGGCTCCTGCCGCCATGTCGGCGATAATCCTGAGTGTGTGACTCAATCCGTCAAACCAGCGCCCCTCCATGATCTCTTGATCAGGAAGAGCGACCAGACCGGCCCGCAAGGTCAGCAGATGCCCCGCCAGGTTGCCGCTGTCCACGGTGGAGATGTATTTGGGCAACAGCGGCTGCAGCGACTGCGTGTCGTACCAGTTGTAGAAGTGGCCCCGGTACCGCTCCAAAGCAGCCATCGTGTGGAGTGCATTCCCCGTGCGTTCGACCAATCGTCCGGCTGAGATATAACCGAAATCGTAGGCGGCCAAATTCGCCAGGAGCGCCAGCCCCATGTTGGTCGGCGAGGTGCGGTGGGCGACTCGGGCCACAGGATGCTCCTGAAAGTTATCCGGCGGCAGCCAATGATCTTCCGGACCCACGAAGGTCTCGAAGAAGGCCCAGGTCTTGCGGGAAATCTTCTGGAGGAAGCGAGTTTGCTCGTCGGTCAATTTAGCGGCGCGGCGAGTGAGCGGCAGACTGATCCACCAGGCGATGGCCGGAGAGGCGAACCAGAGGACCAGTATGGGCCCGGCCACCAATAACGCCCCGGGCTTCGACAAGACCAGATAGACCGCCGCAGCCACCGCGATAAGGGGGGCGATCCACATCGCCTGAAAGGAGGCGAAGAAGTCCGAGCGGTTAGGGCGCTCCCCATCGCCCGACGGGTTCCATTCCAGAAGCCGCTTGTGGGTGATCAGTATCCGGACGCCGGTGCGAATGATGGCATCCAGACTGAAAAAGGCCTCATAGGGCAGACACACGAGGGTAAAGGCCGCCTGAGCGAAGTGCCGGCCAGCCGAGCGGCATAGGGCAGTGAGATGCTGACCCAGAAGCACATCACCCGGCTTCTTGAGCATTTGCAGCATAGAGGCAAACAAAGCCGGAATAAAGATGATGCCGAGCACCGACAAGGTCCAAAACCAGGGTGATGACGAGACCGTCCAACCCAGAAGCAACAGGAGCGTCAACGCCGCGGCCACCAGACTCCGGCGCAGGTTATCGAAGATCTTCCAGCGGGATAGCCCCGAGAGCGGATTCTTCTGGAGGTGGGGGCCAGGGCCGGGAACCCCCGGCAGCAGCCACCGGGCAATGTGCCAATCGCCGCGAATCCAACGGTACCGGCGGCTCACGTCGGCGCTATAACGGGCGGGGTATTCCTCGTACAACTGCACATCACTCAACAGCCCGGCCCGGGCGTAGCACCCTTCCAGAAGATCGTGGCTGAGAATCCGATTTTCGGGGAAGCGCCCGTTGAGCGCCCGCCCAAAGGCATCGACCTCATAGATGCCCTTGCCGATGAACGAACCTTCCTGGACCAGATCCTGGTAAACATCGGAGACGGCTTGCGTATACGGATCAATGCCCGGATCACTCCCCCAGAGCTGCGCATACCGCGACCGGTTCGTGCCGGGGAGGCTCACGGCCACGCGGGGCTGCAGGATGCCGTACCCCTCACAGACACGCTGTTTGCCCTCGTCATACCGCGCCCGGTTCAAGGGGTGCGCCATGGCTCCCACCAGTTGCCAGGCTGAGTCGCGGGGCATTTGCGTATCGGTGTCCAGGGTGATCACGTACTTCACGTCCGATAAGACTGCAACCGCGCCGACGACGACCGAGAAGGAATCCCTGGAGCCGCGCAAAAAGGCATTCAGTGCCGCGAGCTTGCCGCGCTTGCGCTCGTAGCCCATCCAAGTCTGCTCGCGGGGATTCCAACGGCGCGGGCGATGAAAGAGGAAGAAAATATCGCCCTGGCTGCTCCGGTACTTCTCATTCAAAGCTTCGACGCCCTGCCGGGCCAGATTCACCAGCGGCTCATCCTCCGGCAGCGTCTCTGCGGAAGCATCCCGAAAATCAGTGAGCAGGCCGAAGTACAGGTTCTCACCCCGATTGGCCAGAAACCGGACCTCCAGCGCCTCGATCAGAGCCGCGATGTTCTCAGGGCTCGTGAGCATAGTCGGGACCACCACGAGTGTGCTCGATTCCGGCGGAATTCCTTCGGAAAAGTCCAGGCGCGGCAACGGCTTCGGCGTCACCAGCAACGTTGCCAACCAGTTTACCAATGCTATGGCCAGATGACTGGCGCCTACGCCCGAGAGGACCCCGATCAGCCCGAGTACCCAACTGGATAGCCCATCGGCCTGCGCCGTGGCCAGGAAGCTCATGGTAATGATTGCCGTAAAGAGGGTGATCGCCCCGACATATAGCAGCAAAGGAAAACGGCGGCCCACTCGGTAAAGCGTTTCACCTAGGGAGCGACGCATTTTTGCGGCCCCTTCGAGCTGCGCCAATCCCTTATCGATCAGGTAATAGCCGACATGGGCCGTGCGGTCGTCGGCGCCATTGCTGGCCGCTCCCTCCTTGGCAAATTGGATCGCGTCTTGCGCCACCTGGTTTTCGGAGTTCCGGCTGTGCTTGGCGATCTCCTCGATGACATGGCGGTAGCGGTCGCGGGTGGGAAAATCCATCGTGCTGTAGACGCCGCCAGGGTCCTGACGCAGAGTCTCCTCAACCACGCTCTGCGTCTCGACGAAAACTCGCCAATCCATCGCCCCCAGGGATCGGAGGCTGCCGATACTGTTGCTCATGGAGACCTGATCGGCGGCCTGTTGCTGGTTCTCCGATTGCACCAACTGCTGGCTCGTCCAGCCGCATTCGGCCAGCCGCTGCTCGATCCAGGTAAGGGGCAAGGCCAGGTTGGGCCCCTGACCCTGCAACCGGCGCGTGAGTTCAGCCACAAACGAACTCACCATGGGCGGATCCGAGCGCGCCATATCTGCGATCACCAGAATCAGGCTCTTCGGGTCTTGCTCGGCGGTCTCCGTCATCCGGTCCGCCCAATAGTCGGCGAGGTTGCGGTCGGTCCGGTCGGCGGCAATTCGGACTGCTACGCGCCGGAGATTCTCGATCAGGGCGATGCGCAGCATGATGGGGATGGCCCACAATTCACCCAACTTCAGGGATGTGACGGTCTGGTAGGCGGCAATGAAACTGCTGAGACCTTCCGGGTCCACCCGGCCATCGCCGTGGGAGATCGTCTCCAGCGCCAGGTCATACACCCGCGGGAGCCCGGCTGAGGGGCCGTTCAGCAAGCGCGGCAGTTCCCGGCTGTAACCCTTGGGCAAATGCCTCTTGGCGGTGCGAATCTGCTCTACGATCAGATAAAAGTTGTCGAGCAGCCATTCCCCGGCCGGGGTAATCCGGCGATTGGCCTGGACCGCCTCAATCAGCAGGTTGCGGACTCCAGTGAGGACGGCTTGATTCTCAGCCAGCCGCTTCAATAGCCGGCCCTGAGGACCCCCCGGACTCAACTGGTGTGAGTCCGCCAGGATCTTGCCATGCTGCTTCATCTGGTCGGCGCTGAACAACTCCGATCGCAGCGGGGGTTCGTCGCCGGCGTATCTTCGCCCCAAGCCGCCTCCCGGGAGGCATGACCTCAGGCGGAGCAAAGGCTCGCGAATGTTCTGGTTGCTCAACGCCATTCTGGAGGTCTCCTCTTTATTTAGGCCACTCGGCCGACTAAACCGAAATCTGATGTAAGACTCTTGATTTGTGGGGAAAGGCTGCTACCAGGAATCCCTAAGACTAAGTGCCGCAAGTCGACAGGCCTCGAGAGATATTCTTACTGGAACATCAGAAAACCCTCGAGCGTAGCGGTCAAGCAGCCTTACTTGGCGGGAGGCGAAGGTTGAGGCGATCCAGCCCCGGGACCCATGAACATACAACCGGGGCCTATGCAGCAGCTATGACCCATGCCCCTGTCCATAGGGCAATCGGGAGCGATCTTCTTGGCTTCCAGCCGGAAGGCCGTCATCTTCTCCTATATCTGGTCCCTCTGGACGTTCAAGAGTGGAATCAAGCCCAGGCCCGCGTTGGGTGCAGATCAAACCCGTGTAAGTCCCCTGTGCTAAGTAAAAATTAGGAATCTTCGGAGTGCTTGTCAATGGCATTAAAGGGGTCAGGGGTTCAAATCCCCTCCGAACCAAATGTTCGCCAAAAGCTGATCAGGTGGTAGCTGGGTCATATCCCGGGTCGGCCAGGATGGAGCCTTGTCTATCCCCGGCCTTACCTTAGATTAACCTTGACTTATAGGCTATCGATTATCCTCGACCTTTTCTTACTCCCGGTTTGTCCGCCTCAAATAATTGCGCATACGTTCCAAAGGCTTCTTTATAAAAGGCACTCGATTTTCTATGTAGAGCACCATGCGGTCGAAAAAGGGAATATCTATGGACAGCAGCAGCGCCCCCAGGGCAATAAACAGCCAACCTTGCAAAATAGGCAGCACCAGTCCCGGTATCCCGATTAGAATGAGCAGGGTCCCCAGAAAAATGCGCAGGAAGCGCCTCATCTATTCAATTCCTTCTTGGGATCAGATATGGACTTTTTCCCTGAGCTATCATGTGAGCCGACAGCTCGCTTTATGACTGGTGCGGGTTCCATGGCTTGGGAAATAGTCATCATAAGGGTTCGACGCGCCAGATCTTTTCACAATACTCCCGGATGGCCCGGTCCGAGGAGAATTTGCCCATGCGGGCGGTGTTGAGGATGGACATGCGGGTCCAGCGTTTCTCATCCCGGAAGATGTGCCCCACCTCATCTTGTTTGTCCACGAAGGAACGGTAGTCGGCCAACAACAGATATTCGTCCCGGTCCAGGAGCGAGGCCACCAAGGGCTGGAAGAGGTGGGTGTCGCCATGGGAAAAATATCCCGAGCTGATGGAGTCGATGGCTTCCCGCAGCTCCTTGTGATGCTCATAATACTCCCGGGGTTTGTAGCTCCCGGCCTTCAAATCCGCTGCTTCCTCGGCGTTGAGCCCGAACAGGAAGAAATTTTCCGGCCCCACTTCCTCCCGGATCTCGACATTGGCGCCGTCCAGCGTGCCGATGGTGAGGGCGCCGTTCATGGCGAACTTCATATTGCCGGTGCCGGAGGCCTCCTTGCCGGCGGTGGAGATTTGCTCCGAGAGGTCGGCCGCGGGGTAAAGAAGTTGGCCGTTTTTTACGTTGAAATCAGGGAAAAACACCACCTTGAGGCGGTCCTTGATGTCCGGGTCTTTATTCACCACCTCGGCCACCGAGTTGATCAGCTTGATGATAAGCTTGGCCATGGTATAGCCGGGCGCCGCTTTGCCCCCGAAGATGAACGTGCGGGGGGTAAGATCCAGCCCGGGCTGGTGCTTCAGACGATTATACAGAGAAATGATGTGCAGCACGTTTAAATGCTGCCGCTTGTATTCGTGAATGCGCTTCACCTGGACATCAAAGAGGGAGCCGGGGTTTACAGCCACGCCAGTGCGGTCCTTAATAATGGCAGCCAGACGGGTTTTGTTCTCCAGTTTTACCCGGCGCCAATCCTGGTGGAACTCCCGGTCTTCGGCGAATTCTTCCAGGCCTTTCAATTCCTCCAGATGCGTAACCCAGCCCGCGCCGATCTTCCGGGTAATGAGTTCGCTCAGGGCGGGGTTGCTCAGAGTCATAAAGCGCCGAGGGGTCACGCCGTTGGTGATATTGAGGAACTTCTCCGGCCACAGGTAATGAAAGTCCTTGAGCACCGTCTGCTTCAGAAGCTCGGTGTGCAGAGCCGCCACCCCGTTGATGGCGTGGCTGCCCACGCAGGCCAGATTGGCCATGCGCACGAATTGGACCCCGTCTTCCTCAAGGATGGAAAGCCGCCGTACCCGGTCCTCGTCCAGGGAGTATTGGAGACGTACCTCATCCAAAAACCGGTGGTTGATTTCAGTGATGATTTCCAGATGCCGGGGCAGGACTTCGCCGAAGAGGGATCGCGGCCACTTCTCAAGGGCCTCGGGCAGGAGGGTGTGATTGGTGTAGGCCAGGGTTTGCCGGGTAATTTCCCAGGCCGGCTCCCAGGAGAGGAGATGCTCGTCCACCAAAAGCCTCATCAGCTCCGCCACGGCGATGGAAGGATGGGTGTCATTGAGCTGGATGGCAAAAGTCTTATGGAAGTTATCCAGATTTTCATGCCTCAGCAAATGAATACGGATCATATCCTGAAGCGAGCAGGAGACGAGAAAGTACTGCTGCCCCAACCTGAGACGCTTGCCCACCTCCGGCTCGTCATTGGGGTAGAGCACTTTGGTGACGGTCTCGGAAGTCACCTTCTCATGGACGGCGCCGTAGTAATCACCGACGTTAAAATCCTGAAAATCAAATGACTCCACCGCCTCCGCCTTCCACAGGCGCAAGAGATTGGCGGTTTTTCCCCCATAGCCCTGAACCGGGTAGTCGTAGGCCTCCCCCCTCACCACCGACCCGGGAACCCAGCGCCTTCTCTGGTGGCCGCCAGCGACAGTGTAGGTTTCAGTAGATCCTTTCCAGCCCACCCGATAGGCGATCTCCGGCCGGCAGATCTCCCAGGGGTTTCCCAGTTCCAGCCATTTGTCCGTGATCTCCACCTGCCAGCCATCTCGTATTTCCTGGTCGAAGATGCCGAATTCGTAGCGGATGCCATAGCCGATAGCGGGAACTTCCAGAGTGGCCAGGGAATCCAGGTAACAGGCGGCCAGCCTTCCTAAACCGCCGTTTCCCAGTCCGGGCTCACCCTCCTGATCGAGAAGTTCCTCGAAATTAAGCCCTTGAAGAGACAGGGCTTCCCTGACCTGATCCCAAATGCCCAGGCTGATCAGATTGTTGCCCAACTGCGGCCCGATCAAAAATTCCGCCGACAGGTAGCTCACCACCCTCGTGTGGTCATCAATGGTCCGGAGAGTTGTCACCCAGTTATGGAGCAGCCGGTCGCGGACCGTGTAGGCCAGGGCCATGTACCAGTCGTTCTTAGTAGCCTGTTCGGGGGACCGCCCCTGGACATAGTAAAGGTTGTCCAGGAGGGCCTGGGATAGGATCTCCGGGCTGGTTCCGGTGCGAATGCTTTCTTTTTCTTGAGGCCCGGGTGTCTTCTTCATGGTCTCCCCAGTTGTTTGACCTTATTAAGGCTGTCGGGTTGTTCCGGCGCTCATAGAACACCCGCTTTGTTTCCTGATCTTATCATCTTGATTCATTCCTTTCCGGCAAAAAGTGGAGGGCGAACAATCACTTTTAACCTTCCGAGAACGAATTCGGTTTCTTTTCAGAGATAAACAATCCCCACAATTGATTTCGAGGCCCGGTGCAGGACCTCATTTGAGACACTGCCCAGGACCAGCCGTTTCAGGGAAGATAACCCCCGGGCCCCCATCAGGATCAGGGGATAATTCCCCTTCTCCGCTTCTTCGGCAATCACTCGGGCAGGATCTCCAATCTGCAGCTTATCTTCGCCCATTCCCTGAAAACCTGCCTCTATCAAAGTATGGCGGCTGTCCGCCAGGATTCTTTCTCCCTCATGCATCAGGGCGCTTGCTTCAACCATTGAGGCGGTTAATTTGGCAACATCTATTACATGCAGGAGTGAGAGGCAGGGTTGGCCGGCTTTAAATCCTTGAGCCAGGGCCGCCCCCTGGCGGACCGCCGCGAGGCTTGGCTCCGAGCCGTCCACCGGCAACAATAGCGGAGAAATTGGGCAACCAGGGTCGCAGGTTGCTTCATGGCCCACCACGAAAACAGTCATCTTCCGAGCCAGAGACGAAACCTGGCGAGTCACGCTTCCCAGGAGCATCCCCTTTAGGGGGGACAATCCCCGCCGCCCCATGACGATGGTGTTGTAGCCGTCCTCCTCGGCAACTCGGATGATCTCTTCCCCGATTTTTCCTTCGGCGACCCGGGTCTCGATGGGAGCCGCCACTCCTCTCTCTTGCAGGAATCGCCTGCCTTCCTCCAAGAGGGGCAAGATCTCGTGATCGAGATGGTGCTGCCGCACCCGGCGCCAGGCTGCGACCTGGTCCATGCGGGTCACGCGCAGATCCACATTCTGGATGTGACGGGCCAGATAGCTGCCGCCGATTACCCGAATCAGGGCGATGCTCTCGACGTCCATGCCCCCGGCCCGGGCCAGGTGCGCCGCCCACTCCAGGGCCTTCTTCGCCGACAGGCTGCCGTCAAAAGGAATAAGGATGCGGTGAAACTGATATGAATTCGTCGTCATGTCGCCTCCTTTTGGGTGAATCCTCCTTCAAGTCCTTTCCGGATTTTTAAATAACGGCGTGGAGTTGTTGAGATTATCAGGAGTCCCCATGAGTATCAAAAGATCGCCCGCCAAAAGCTGCATATCCGGCTCCGGATTTGGCAGCATCTGGGAATTGCGCCGGACGGCCAGGACCGTCACCCCGTATTTCTTACGCAACTCGACCTGGGCCAGGGATTGGCCGGTAAGGGGAGCCCGTTCGCTCAAGCGAAAAGTGCTGATCTCGAAGTCATGCAGGTGTCGGAAACCGTCGCTAAAAGAATCCTGCCCTCTGGAAATCCCTCGTAACACCAGGTAACCGTCGGCCCGCACCTGGGTGACGAATCTTTCGATTTCTTCTTTGGCCACCAGATATTTCCTCAAGACCAGGGTGAAAATCTCCACCGAAGTTACAAACTCTTCGGGCACGACGTCGTTCGCTCCCAGCTCAAATAATGGTTGCAATTCATTGACATAGCGAGTTCGGACGATAATGTGTATTTTGGGATTGAGACGATGAGCCAGACTGGTTATGCGCCGCACCGCGGCCGGATCATTGATGACCAGGACGATAATTCTAGCCTCATAAATATCAGCGTGGATCAGGATCTCTTCCTGGGTGGCGTCCCCATAGAAAATCGGTTCGCCGTTCTGCCTTTCCCGCCGGACGGTTTCCGGATTCATTTCAATGATGACATAAGGGATTTCCCCCGTTTTGGCGGCCCGGGCCAGGTTACGCCCGCTCACCCCAAAACCGACGATGATCAGATGGTCT
>Ga0351887_10086_pt1 | contig 29759 bp, 28 predicted proteins | sample TotcelFGM3001L15_FD_206760 | JGI IMG/M metagenome (GOLD analysis project Ga0351887, IMG submission 206760) | Enriched cells from coal bed in the Powder River Basin, Montana, United States - Total cells FGM rep3 HSBNCT.FGM.300.1.L15 ...
CCAGCAGTGTTGACGGCATTGCCCTATGGCATCGATTGCAGATTTTCCTGGTCGATAGCCATAGGAGTCTTTATCGAAATAGAGATCAACAAACGGCTCTAAGTGTAACTTAACCACCATTTGTGCAATGCGATCTGTTACTGTTGGTATCCCAAGATACCTCTCCCCGCCGGTTTTCTTCGGTATTGCTACCGTTCTAACGGGCGGTGGAAAATAACAGCCTGATGACATACGGTTCCACAGTTTATACAGATTGTCCTTGAGCTTGACTTCAAAGTCTGCAATCGACTGGGCATCCACGCCGGCCGCTCCTTTATTGCGTTTGACTTGCACATAAGCTTGCCACACACTCTCTTTTGGAATGATAAATGACTTTGTTTTACTCAAAAGCTCCTCCCATTTCTGGTTGACTCTTAAACAAAAACGGAGTAACTCAACTCCTTCGCTCCATAACCATTACAGCTACTTCAACACTACTATGAGTTGATCCGCCCCTACATCTCTCATCGGTATTGATTCTTGATTTATCAATCTTGAATGGTTCCCTTAGCATTGAGATGCAGGTTCCCGCAGTTCCACAACTAAGCCTAAAATAGGATCATGCTACTTCTGCACCGGACACCACCTACCCAGTAAACAGGTTTCCGATAGGCTTATCCCAGCTTCGTGGATCTCAATCTGGTTTTGATGTCGCCCATTCTATTTCGATGCGTCATCAGTAGTTCATTTGCATTCATCTTCCTATTTTGCACATGACTGTTCCATACAGCCTTTTCCTTATCGCTCACAACCAGGGCTTTTGACCATAGCTGCATAAGGTTGTTTAAAGTCTTTCTCTGTAGAACGACTTTGGTGGGCCCACCACCATCTTAGTCGCAGCTTCTCTGCGGCACACTTCCACGTAGAGCAACCATGTTTATATATAAACAACGTATAAAAATTTTATTTATACTTATATAGATCAATTTAAAACTACTTTAAGTTTTTGCTATCTTGCTGGTTTTCTCTATATGGTATTAATATTTCATAGAATAAAGTGTCGCTTTGTATATTATGTTTGCATCTATGCTATAAGCATAATAACTTTTATTTAAATTTTAATAATTATTTTTTTGCAGTTCTTATATTTATGTGAATAAGCGTATTTCGCTTATTCACATAAATATAAGAATAATTATAGGTATTTAAATATAGGTAATATAAGTAATATAGGGTAAGGCTGGTTTACCATATAGATCGCTGGCTTCCAGCCATTGCGTCGACCAAAGATACGCATATTGTCGATTAAAAGTACGCGTTTGGTCGATGATAGCTACGCAAAAACAGGTTGATATGGTCGACTACATATACGCAGATAACATTGTCGATCCACAATCTTATCCACAATCTAAAAAGGAACTTTAAGCTATCCCAATTAAATAGAAATATGATATTTACAGTATTTAATATATTTACATTAATATTACTTAAAATTTCAGAAGAACTAGCATAAAGTTATCTATTTTTTCGTCAATTATGATTTGATATTAACCGTAAGTACTGTATTTATCATATGTTTGGTATGTTTTCTATAGTAAATCGAAATCAGGTCGACTAGAAGTACGCACTTTGTTTCTTAGACTAGCAATCCCAAAAAACGCTAAAATAGAGATTGTAGAAGCTTCCTTGCATCGATTGTAGATAATTTCCTTAATCGTAACTTTATAAGCAAATATTTCGTAGGGACCTCAGCTAAGGTTACTATTAGTGAGAATACAGTATTTAAAGTATTTACCTTACTTATGTTCGATACAGAAAGAAGACTTTTGTTATGAAAATATTACGAACGAAAATCACTATATAACGGTATTTACGATATTTACAATTAATACTATAATTTCGCGGCAGCGAGAATTTCTTAGAGAAAGGTCGATAAGAGATACGCAAAATACTGTGTCAGTGAGTTATACCATGTTGGCTAGTAATTAGATAAAGTAATCATTAATTAGGTACTTAGTCAGTCATCTCTTTATAACTATTGTGGTGTAATTATTATATACATAAGTTTCATCATGTTTTCTAAACTCAAGTCGATTAAAAGTACGCACAATCTTTGTGTGTGCAATGCAATAAATGATTGCACTAACTATTCTGAATGTATAACGGTTAATACTGTATTTATAATAAATACAGTAATTAAAGTAATCTTAATGTATTGTCTGAATTATTTGCAGAATTGAATGGGATTGGACCAAAATCAGAAATTTCATTCCCCTGGATGTGCAGTGTTTTTCCGAGGATAAGCAGCTAACCTTATTCCAATAAAGAATCAATGGAAGGTCGATAAAACGTACGCATGGAATATTACGTATTAAATGAACTAATTGTCTTCAAATGTGTTCATATATCTAACTGAATGGCTTTAAAAAACATGTATAAGTCTTTAATTTTTTCAAAAAAATATAGTAATTCAATAGAAAGTTAAGAAAAAGATGAAGTGGTCGACTAAAAGTACGCAGCAATGGAGCCAGAACAGAATAATTTTGATATGAATTAATTAAGAAGTGAAAATACTTAAAAGATACGGTCGACCAAACGTACGCAAAATAGAAACATAAGGAAATTGATAAAGTTCATAGACCGATTAAAATACTGTAAATACTGTAAATACTGTAAATACTGTAAATACTGTAAATACTGTAAATACTGTAAATGGTTATATATAGAAAATTTAAATTAAGGTGAGACGTCTTGGGCCGTTGAAACCAGAAGCAAAAGATGATGCCAATATTTATTTATAAATTCAAATAGGTGTTGTTTAAGGGGGACATTAAATAATTCAATATCTTGCCGTAAAAAAAAGCACATGTGCTCCAAATTGTTTCTAGAAAGATAAACGTCAAATTCCTTTAGGAGCATTAATTTTTCATCTGTTTTAAGATCATTTTTTATTATGTCAATCAATGTGTTTATTTTGGAAATATCAACTTTGTCCTGATTATTTTCTTTATTAATTTCCGGTTTTAAGGAGACCTTTAATGACAAGTCTGCATGACCTAAATTTAATGAACTATTTTTTTTGCTTATATGGGTTTTGGAGGGATATAATACTAAACCGATTGTTTCTTTTTGAACTTTTGCTTCTGGATACAAAGCTAATACCTTTAACATTTGATCAGTAAAATTTTTCTTAAAAGCATATCTACCTGACTTATCATCAGCATAATTTGAACCGAATTGGTTATGTAGTGCTTCCCACGGTATGCATGTTCGTTTATTGAGATAACTCATCCGATAAGTCATCCAAGCATAAATATCTAAAGCTAAACTAGAATTCTTTAATCGTTTAATAACATTAAGATCGATGGGAACAGGCCGGTTAATAATCTCGTTAAAGAACTCTTGGTCAAGCAGCAACATAGACTCATTATTTTTTTTTAACCCATCTCTTTGTTCTGGAGCCCAGGTTAAACTTGCTCTTTTAACAGTTTTAACATTCTCGATTTGCCAAGTTTTGCCATCGTCATAAGTACAAGAGATAGCACATGAAAATAGTCGCTTTGTTTGGTCTTTAAATCTTTCAATATAAGGACCTGTACGTGGTATACCTAATTCTGACATAAATGAATTTAAACTATTTCCAAGAACTATTTCACGAGTTTTTCTTTTGACAGCTTCGCTGGTAATCCAAATCATTTCAAGGCGCGGTATTGAACCATAAGGTAAACCAATATCAGGATGTGCCAACATTACCAATGAATAATTTCCATTCTTTCTCTTGAAACAATTTTCTTTTGTATTTTTATGTGGCATAGATGCTTGGACTAAGGCTCGTGCCATAAAGCCAAGAGCACCGGAATTTTCTGCGTCTTCATATTCTGATGCTATAGATTCAGCAATCAGTCGAGATATTTTAGGGTCTATCAGAGGACTAGCTAAATTTGTAATTAATTTTTTTTTCTCAAATTTATCCGTCATTTGAAATCCTTATTTTAAAATCCTAAATTTCTATTGCATCATAACTTTAAATACTTTATAAGTAAATAATACTATACATATAGTAAATACCGTACTTAATGTTTATGAAAGAAGAAACCCATTGGAGATTATATTATGCCTGCTAAGATTATTGCATTAATAAATCAAAAAGGAGGATGCGGAAAAACAACCGTATCTATGCAACTAGGAGGAACGCTGGGCTTAAGAGGGCATAGAGTTCAGATTATTGATGGCGATATACAAAACTCAGCAGTTGAGTGGGCTTCCATGGCGCGAGAAGGCGAGCCTTTTCCCGCTAAGGTCGTAAATTTAGCTGCGGCAAATAGGAAAATTCATCAAGAAATTAAAAAATTTTATAATGACAATGATTTTATCATCGTAGACTGCCCTCCAGCAGCTGATTCACCCGTATCGAAAAGCGTATTACTTGTGGCTGATTTGGCATTAGTGCCCTTTATACCAGATGGAGTAAATATGACAGCTGCTATAAAAATCAGAGATGCTATTGAAGATGCTTATATAATGAATCCTAGCTTGAAAAGTCTCTTGGTTCTAAATCGAGTTGAGTCTCACACAAACTTAACAAAGGAAGTGACGGATTTGTTGCCTGAATTTAACATGCCGAAGGCTGAAACAAAACTTCATAAAAGAACGCATTATGCGGAAACATTTTTGTTAGGTTCGACAGTCCATATATTAAAAAGCAAAGCGAAGGAAGCGATAGACGAAATAGAGAAATTTACAGATGAAGTTCTTAAATTTTTTGATGATGCAGAAAAGTCTTTTAGTTGTGAAAAGGAGGAATTAAATGAGCAGGTATAATACTACATTATTAAAAGCAAAAATTAGTCCAAGGGATAAGGAAGGAAGAGAAAACTCTGCTATAGATAGATTTAAAAATGCAGATGAAACGCTAGGTGTCGCATCAGAATCGATTAAAAATGTTACAAAGTCTCATACTAAGGTAGTTAGAAAAACTTTTTCCATACCTGAAAAGGAAATACACCTGTTCGAACAAATCCAAGATAAAGCGCTAAATAAAAAAGTTGTCTTAGGGGAAAGTGAAGTACTTAGATTAGGTCTATTAATAGTATCCGAACTCTCAGATGAAGAATTGAGTTTGTCGGCTCGCCGTTTGGAAAAAATTCCAACAGGTAGGCCAACAAAAAAACATAAAGATAAATAATGTAAAGTAAAAAAATTCTACTCAGACAAACTTCTTTTTTTTTCCGACCGCGAGTTTTGACAAAGTTATTATCTGAGCCAATCCAAGTTCAATCAGGGAAAAACATGTAATTAGTGCAAGAGAATAAATGTAATTCATCCACTTATATCTGTCGGTATTAAAAAAAATAGAGAATAAGGCTAAAGTTAGAAAAAACAGGGAAACCTGGTAATAAGTAAGTAGTGTTCTTTGAAAAAACCGAGAGAAATTTATTAAATATTGTTTAATAGTTTTTCGTGTATAAATGTTTGCCAAGCTTGCTGCGATAAAGCCCAAAACATAAGTGGGAGGTCGATTTATGATGGCTTCGTTCAGAATTCCAAATGCCATAGTTGTGGGATTATTTGTGGGGTAAGATAATGAGACAATGTAATGAAAATACAATAGGAATATGATTAGCACAAAAATTATCGAAAGAAGCAATTTATTTGAATCTTTAATACTAAATTTTTCTAAAATTAAATTTTGAAGTAAAAATAGGAGGGGAGCCAACAAGGTTTCTCCTCTAAGTTCAAATTTATAGTTGAATAAATAAAACGTAACCAATTTGCCGAGTAAAATAACGGATAAAATAAACCAACCCAAAAATAATCCGTTAATAATGCAAAACACCCCACTGTAATGATTTTGTGATCGTATTACAGATTTTGGAAGAAACTGTGAAGATTCACTTAAAGAGTAGCCTAATGAAAGCGCATCTTGATATTTCAACGCATTTAACAATTTTTTATTGTTATATAATTCTTTGGCAGTTGTCTTTATTATTTTATTTAACGGTTTAAGCTTTAAAATTATTTGTTCGTCATCACCAACATAGTTCCTGCCAATTATTTCCAAAAGAGGTTCAATCCTCACCATCAAATAATCGTCCACCAAAGAGATACGTTTAGAATTTTTGCTTTTTAAATCACTGGTCTCAGAATTAGCTAGGACACCAATAATGCATAAGTCAATTGGATGCAAAGTGCTAAGAGCCAACTTATTTGATAAGAGTTCTTTTATGGACAAGTTGTAAATAGTACGCTTATTTCTGATTTTAAGTACAACAATTGTTGTGTTTAATTTTTTATCAAAATAATAGGAGTCCAACTTAGCAGAGTATTCTGTTATATCTAACATAAATTTTGGTTTGCTCTAAGTGATTGGAAGGTTATCCTTATGATCGATATTAAAAATAATTTTATAAATATTATCGATAATTTCTTGTACATTATTGCATGTGATAGTTTTTTCAACTTTAAGTGTACAGTTGATTATTAGCACATTTTTGCCAAATTGCATTCCTGAAGCAATTTCGGATAATGTGCCATAGCCTCCACCAATTGCCACTAGACATAAAGAAGCTAAAGCAATGATTGAATTTCTTGCAAATCCAATGCCAGTTGCCAAAGGTATAGTAACGAATTTATTAGCATTACTAAGATTGTTTTCGGGAAGCAGCCCGATACTTGTTCCTCCCTTATCATGAACACCCCTACAAACGGCTTCCATTATTCCGGCTCTTCCTCCACATAATACTGTTAGGCCTAAAGATGCTAGAGTCTTTCCTAACTCGTTAGCTATTCGATACTGTTCACTATCTGGACTATTCGTTCCAATTACACCAATGGGTATTTTTATTTTATTAATCGAGCTTTGTAATTTTCTAATAGCTTCTGAAGTTGTAAGTGTAATAAGATTCTGTGGGATATCAGAAACTAAATTCCACTGCATAGAAGTTAAGTCTAGCATTCTGTTATTTAGGTAAAAATTTCCAGAACTAGGTTCAAAATGCATTTTTGGTTTCCTCCGCTTGGATTGACTTAAGATATCGGCAAGCATATAAATTAACTGGCGTAACAAAAATTTCAAATAAAATTTTGTAAATATACGCCGCAAGAGCTAAAGGTAATGTGTCCTTAATAGAGTATGTCCCATACCAAGAAATCATAACGGCAATAATTTGGAAAATAGCTTCACCGATAGCCGTAGAGGAAATGAATCGTAAGGCCAGAAATTTTCTATCGAAAGCTATCCTTAGTTTAGCTAATACATAGTTATTTACCGTTCCCCCTACCGCTAAGGAGATCACAAAGGAGAGGGCATGTCTAGGAAGTGTTTGTGCTATTAAAAAAAAACTTTGACATAAGGAATCATTATTTTTACATGGAAGAAGACCTATTAAATAGACTGTGAAAACATAAACTATGAAGACAAAAATAGTGGTGAGCAACATTTTTCTTGCGTTATAATAACCATAAATTTCAGTTACTATATCTTGAACAAAAAAAACAATAGGTATAAAAAATATCCCTCCAGTTACGTAAAACTGATGATTTATTATATTTATATTTACCAAAATCATCCTAGAGGTCATCGTCATTCCTATCAGAACGCTCCCGACATGTAAAATGCAGAGTAAATAAAAATATAATTGATCTTTTCGTAAATCCATATAAGTTCTCAGAGAGGGAAAATTAATTTTAAAAATCAGATAAAACTATTCACCATTTGAATTATAACTCCAATTATTCTATCACTTTCTCCAATTTGTATAGTTGGAAATATAGGATTAAGAGCTTTCAAAAATTTATAATTGCCCTCTAAGATTAGTTGTCTAAAGACAATTTCGTCATTTTTTTTAATATAAACAATAACAAACCCTTTATTATTTGCTTGTTTATTAGGGTCAATAATAAGGATAGTATTTTCTTGAAATTGGGGCCACATAGAATCCCCCCTAACTCTCAGAGCGAAAAGATTTTTTTCGTTAGACGATTCGCAAATAATCCAATCGAAATAATTGTCGGGTTTCAATGAATGTGTAGTTTCTTCCCAGTTTTCTGCTGATTTCCAATCAATTATTGGCACAGATTTTCCTGTGGTAGCAATGATGTTATGGTCAACGTGAGAAAAAAGAGGTTGCTTACCTAATATTTGATCAACCGAAACGTTAAAATACTCCGCTATTGCTTTTAAAGTAGATGCTCGTGGATCAGGAGTTCGGCCGGAGACTAGTCTATTAATTGTTGCGCGAGGCACTTTAATTTTGCGGCCTAACTCTGCTTCACTCATGCCATGAGACTGAAGTAGGTGGCTAAGAATTTCACCAATTTCTAAAATTTTTGTTGTCATAGTAAATCCCACAAAACACTTGCACAGTGGCTCGTTTATGTTACATAATGCTCGTATGTGAGCATCTCGATCAAATTAATAAGATAAGTGTATCAATGCTGTAACATTCTGGCAACAAGAGTCGAATATTCGAGCAGGTATTAAAATTAAAAATTAAACACAATAGGTAATAAATGAAAATTAATCAAAATTATTACCGGTCCTAACCATTTTCATAATAGGGAGGTTATATGAATTGCGAGCAATTCCCATTTAGTGCGGATTATACAGAAGTTCAACTCAACGCCTTAAAAGAAATTTGGCGTACCAAAGAATATCGTCTTTTCCCAACTTCGGTTTTCTCACATATTCGAAATGACGAAAATTTACAAGAAGGCGCCATAATATGTTGGATTACTTTGTTTGAATTATCATATTTTGATAAAGACTGGTGCATACAAATTTCTCATAAAGAATTAAGCAAATATTTAGGTAATAAAAGCGAAAGAACTATCTATCGTTGGCTTAAACAACTGACAAGTTTTGGTTATCTTGAAATGTATAAATCAAGAGGCGAAATAGCGACATATGCTGTTCGTTTCCCTGCCGAGGCTGTATTAGACATTCTAAAAAATACGCCAGACCGAAAATATTCGTCGACCTCTCAGCCTATAAAAAAACAGTTTAGTGAAATCAAATCTCAAAATTGTGTGCGAAGTGTTGAAAAAGATAAGCCTGATAAAAACTCCATTCCGAATAGCCTGGGAAAAATAGGAGAAGTAAGTACTAATAAAGTTTGCGACAAAAATGTTAGTACCCCCATGACAAATTTGACAAAGAGTCAGGACAAAAGTGACACGTATTCTTTATATAATAATATAAATACTAATATAAATATAACATCGGGAAAAACTGATCCATCGAACGTTGTTGTTGATCCTGAAATTATTGAATCTGAGAAAAACATAAATGCACTTCAGCAACAACTCGAGGAAATCGAAAAAAACATACACGATGTCAATCAAAGTTTAACTAAAACTTTGACGCCGCAGCAACGAATGAAAAATCTAGAATTCTACCGAAAACTCGACGATCGACGATTCTACATAAAAAATGCAATGGATTTAAAAAAACGTATAAAGGAAGAAAATCTCCAAAATAAATTGGTTTTACAGACTTTACAAGAAAAGCCAAAACATTTTGTAGAACAACTCGGTTTAAGGCCTATAAGCGAATTTCAGTATCATCGTTTGCGTAAATCGCTTGGTGACATTGGTATTCCTAATGAAAAAATAAATCAAATAACCAATGAGGTTATTTTCGAAATTCGTTTTGGAAGTCTCAAAAAATGCTATAAAACGCAGGTCGAGATGAGCATTGATCATGCAATTAATGTGGCCTTGAAAATACTTCGTGAAGGACGCTGGGAACAACCGCATGGTCTTGTAGAGAATATTAGAGGTGAATTGGAGGCACACCATGCTACAAGATAGTAATTCACTTACTGAATTATCCAATAAATTGTCATTACTTACCACATATATAAAAAGTATTCGTAGAAAAGAACGAACGAACATACCAAAAGAACATTTGGATGCGATAATAAATTTATTTTCAACAAAGGTAAATATATTACTTAATTTTAATAAATATAATCCATTAAGTGTTATGGAGACAATTACCCTTGCTTTATACATGGTCTTGCCGCGGCAAATTGATATAGCTCAACTTTTGTTTAATTCCGTTGGAACTATTAAATCTTATCTATATAGAATATATATTAAATTAGAAGCTACAAAGAGAAGTGATGCCATTAATAAAGCAATAAAACTAGGTATCATACAACGGATTTAATTTAATTAAATAATAAAAAAATATTTTTAAAAAGTTTACATACAAGCGTCTATTTCATAATTAAAATAATTCTTAAATTCTTAAATGGGTTTTTTATGAAAAATGAATACGATGTAAAGTTGTGTAAATATCAGCTTAAAGAATTATTAAAACGGGCAAATGAAAATGATCGTACTTTAGATGAAGAAGTATATTATCGTCTTGAGCAGGCCTTGCGTCTTCAAACACATATAGAAGCCGAAACTTTTGGTTTATTTTCTTTGTTAGAAAAAATTCATGGAAACACCGATGAAGAAATTAATGATTTTGCCTTTTTAACGGATCATTCTGTTCCTAAACGAAAACATTAATTTAGCTATTTTGTTCATCAATATAAGGAAAAATAATCTATGTTAGTATTAACTCGAAAACCTAGCGAAAATATTATAATTGGAAACAAAGATTTTATTAGGATAGGAATTGTTGATGTAAGAGGAAATCAAGTTAAAGTGGGAATCGATGCTCCATCTTGTTTGGCGGTACATCGTGAAGAAATTTACCAAAAAATCATCTTAGAAAATGATGGCAAAGCACAAATAATAGATTTTTTAAAAATTCAAAATCAAATCCATTCTGTAAGTTGGACTAATTTAAAATGAGCATCGAATATACTGAATCACAATTACGCTTATATGAAAAATTATGTCGGGACTTGGGTAATACCATACTTCAATCTTTGGAAGTCACAGATATAAATGAAATTATGGTGAATCCAGACGGCAAAATGTGGATTGATTCTTCGAAGGAAGGTTTAGTGCAGGCAGGAGAATTATTGCCTCAACAAGTTTACTCGATTATTTATGGCGTAGCTGGTATTCGTGATTTTGTGGTATCTCAACATCATCCTAGGTTGGAGGCTGATTTGCCCTGCTACAAAGCAATGAAAAACGAACGATTTACGGCTCAAATTCCCCCGATTGTTTCAGGACCGAGTTTTACTATACGAAAACGATCAGAAAGTATTTTCAAAATGGAAGATTATATACAGACAGGACGTATGTCAAAAAGACAGGCTGATGTATTACGCGATTTAATTAAAGAGCGAAAAAATATTCTAGTTTGTGGAGGACCTGGTTCAGGTAAAACAACCGTTACTAACGCTTTAATTATTGAAGCAATTAATTACGATAAGACTCAACGTTTTTTAATTCTTGAAGATCTCCCGGAATTACAATGCAAAGCACTAAATGTAGTCGCCATGTTGACTACGAATGATGTCAGCATGACTGCGTTATTACGCTCTGCAATGCGGATGCGTCCTGATCGTATTCTGATTGGCGAGGTACGGGGAAAAGAAGCATTAGACATGCTAAAAGCCTGGAATACAGGTTGTCCCGGTGGAATTTGCACTGTCCATGCTAATGGGGCAGAAGAGGCTATTCAAAGAATTCTGGATTTATCTATGGAAAGTGGGTTGATCGCACCGCCACTTCAATTACTTTCCCAAACAATAGATGCCGTGGTTTCAGTCACAAGACAGGGAAATCAAAAGGGATTTATTCATGAAATTTTATCATTAAAGAGGTATCAGAATGGGAAATTCGATTTTGAAAAATTGGATTAGTAAAAATGCAGTAATTGTAACACTTACATTATTCATGTCAGATGTATTTGCAAGCACGACGGGAAATGATGTTCCTTTTGCAGGAGCGATGAATAAGTTAAAAGATGCTATTGCCGGTCCATTTTTGTTTGCAGTCACGATCATTATGATTATAACTACTTGCTTTATGCTAGCGTTCGGTGAGTGGGGGCAAGGTTTCATGAAAGTAATTACATTAGTATTCTATCTTTCAATTGCGTTTGGCGCGGTTCAATTCGTCACTTGGTTGTATGGTAGTGGGGCAGTATTTTAATTGAGGATATATGTATGAGAGGCACTCCTTCGCATTATTTCAAATCGCTGAATAGACCTTTTAATATTTTGGGTGTGGATCAACAATTATTTTATTTATTTCTTGGGTTGTGTATGCCAATTCCTTTTTCAGCTCGATTGAGCCCTGTAATGGATGGCGTTGCATTATTAATTTATATTATTCTCCACACAATAGGTGTTCTAATTACCAGAGCAGATAATCAAATGTTAGCGATCTATCGAAGACATATACATTTTAAAAAATACTATAGAGCTAACCCTGGAGTTCATGCACCGCTAAAAATAACAAAACCGAGCGTCCCATTTTATGAGGGAATGCGAGGTTTAGTATGATTTTCAAAGAACATCTCAGCCGCGAACAAGGACTATCGGATTTATTGAATTATGCTCATTTTGTAGATGAGAACGTTATCATCAATAAAGATGGGGCTTTTCTGATGACCTATAAGTTCAGAGGACCAGATATTAATTCGGCAAGCGGTGCTGAGCTAGATGCACTTACTGCTAATTTTAATCGCATGGCCACATTTTTAGAAGATGGTTGGATGCTACATGTTGATGAATTACGAATTCCCAGTTTAGTTTATCCTCCGGTGGGTGATTTTCCCGATTCCGTATCTGCGTTGATTGATGAAGAACGGAGACAAATGTATGAATTAGAAGGATCCCACTATGAAAATTTTCAATTTTTAACGTTTGTGTGGAAATTTCCACTATCCATTGTCAAAACCTCTAAACATTGGTTTGTTGAAGGGTTGTCCAAACAAGATGAAAATACCGATTTAACCAAGCTTCTTATTTATTTTCGGGAAATGGTGGAACGTTGTGTCGGCTTGATCAGTAGTCAATTTATCTTAGAAAAGTTAGGAAGAAGTGATTTATTAAGTTATTTAAATACGTGTATTACAGGTGAGTTATTGCCAGTCACACCACCGCCCGATGGTTGTTTTATAGATGTAGTTTTGGGGAGGAAAAATATTGTTGGAGGATATGTACCTCAAATCGGCAAAAATCATCTTTACGTCCTTTCCATCGTAGGTTATTTAAATGAAGAAACTATTCCAGGCCTATTGGAAGAAATGGGCACTTATCCCTTAATTTACCGTTGGTCTAATCGATTTATTCCGCTCAGTGAATCCACGGCAGAACGAGAAATTAAACGATATCAAAGAAATTGGAATAATAAAATTAAAGGTCTACCAGGCATATTAAAAGAAGCGATATTTGGAAGACCCACGACTAAGCTTAACGTTGATGCTCAACAAATGAGTCAGGAAACTACCGAAGCATTAACTGCTAATCGAAATCACTCAACCCGTTTTGGATATTGGTCTAGTGAAATCGTTATCATGAACGAAAATATAGAATTGTTAGAGGAAGCCTCGAAAGATATAACGCGTTATTTAGAACAAACCGGGTTTGCTTGCATTAAAGAAAGTGTTAATACATTTGATGCTTGGTTGGGTTCAATTCCAGGACATGGTAGTGCGAATGTTCGTCGCGTTTTTTTAGATTCTATTAATTTAGCGCACGTATTACCATTACACACGATTTGGACAGGGGCTGAGTTTAGTTCTTCCGCATCTTTATTACCTCCAAAATCACACCCGGTTTTTTATGCGGCTACTATGGGAAGTACGCCTTTTCGGTTTCATATGGATGAAGGAGATGTTGGACATCAACTCGTTGTCGGCCCAACCGGAGCCGGTAAGTCAACTTATTTAGGTTTTCTAATTTCGCAGTTTTTACGATATTCGGGTGCGCAAGTATTTATTTTTGATAAGGATTATTCACAACGCGCTCTAACAGCAGCATTGGGAGGCTTTCATTATGATATCGGCAAAGAGGAAGAATTATCGTTTTGTCCACTAGCCGATTTATCGACTAAAAGTAAAAAATTACGAGCCGAACAATTTATTGAAAATTTGGTTGTATTACAAAATATCCCTCTTACACCCGATATTAGAGCTGCGACTCATACAGCGATTACTTCTTTAGCGGCGTCAGATCAGAAAAATAATAGAAGCCTAACTGTATTTAAATCTGAGGTACAACATGAGGCGGTTCGTTCTGCTCTTCAATATTATACGCTCGAAGGACAAATTAAATTATTAGATTCAACACATGATTGTTTGAAAACGGGTTATTTACAGACGTTTGAAATGGATTGGTTGTTGCAACAAAAACCAGAAATATATTTACCTATTCTGGGTCACATTTTTAATTCAATAGATTCGTTATTAGAAGAACAAAATGAAAAAAATCCAACGTTAATTGTTTTTGAAGAACTATGGTTTTTTTGCAGTCATCCCATTCCAAAGAAACAATTGAAAAATTGGCTTAAAACATTAAGAAAGAAAAATGCAAGATTATGTCTCGCAACAACATCCTTAGCGGATTTATATGATCCCACTACAAAAACATTAACTGACACAACCGCGGCAATATTAGAATCCTGCTATAAAAGAATTTTTTTACCAAACCCGCATATGGATAGCGAGATTTATGATTTATACCGAAAAATTGGATTAACCAAAAGACAAATAGAAATTGTATCAACTGTTGCAATACCAAAGAGACATTATTTTGTTATGTGTCCCGAGGGAAATCGGCTGATTGATTTAGGCTTTAATGAAGCCAAGCCATTAGCACTTTCATTTATTGGCCTATCTCAAGAAAAGGGCAAACTTCTTCTTGAACACAAAGCACAATTTGGTAATGAATGGATTTATCATTGGCTAGTAAAAGAAGGATTTCAAGAATGGGCGAGTTATTGGAAAGTTAATTATTTTATGAGGAATGTTGCATGAAACGATTAATAATCACGTTTTTATGTGCTTTCAGTTTTATTATACCCAATTTAATTTATGCTGTTATTATGCCTGTAATAGATATCGGTGCTATAGCTCAGTTGATCAAACAATTAGATGTATTAAAAGAACAAGCAACTAACATAAAAGCTGAGTTAGCTCAATTAGAAGATAATCAATATCGGTGGAGTGAGAATCAGAAACTCGTTAATGAGTTAGGAAGCATTGTTCAGCAAACTAATGGTATTGCTTATAATGCTTCGAATTTAAATCAACAATTTCAGGAAGCCTATCCTGGATACAAAGCGCCACAAAATTATCAGGAACAATATAAAAATAACATCAATACTACATTGAACACACTCAATGGAATTTTACAATCCGAGGGCATGAATGCAAACGACTTTCAAAATGAAAATATTCGTCTCGCGTTTTTACAGAGCCAAGTAAAAAGTGCGAAAGGACAAACGCAAGCCATACAAGCTTCAGCTGAAATTGCTTCTGAAATGATTACTCAAATACAACTTCTAAGACAAACTGTCATTGCGCAATCGAATGCACAAACTACTTATTACGCGACAAAATTACAAAATGAAGCTAGTGCCAAAGCCGAACTAGATGAAGTCATTCAATCAGGCTCTACCAATATTCCAAAATATGGAACTTCTGGGCATCCATTAAATCCGCCAAATATTTATTAATAAAGTAAAAAAATGACTGAATACGTTAAAAAAATGAGATTAGATTTATGGATATCATAAGCACAGGTTCAGAAATATTTATGGCTACTTTTAGTAGTTATGTAAATCAATTTCTCGATTGGGGAAAGTTTATTTTTTTTAATCTCGTCATCATCAACGTTGTGTGGATGTGTCTTTGGTACGCTTTTGATAAAAATACCTTTTCAGAAAGTATGCCCGATTTTATAAAAAGATTTTTTATAATTTCACTCTTTTACACCATTATGGTTAATCCCTCTTGGTTGATGCAAATGCTAAGAACAGCTCAACACATGGGACATACCTTAACTAATACCCCCATAGATCCTTCATCACTTATTACAGCAGGAATAGGCATTGCTAATAAAATTATTCTTCCGATTGGAAAGACGAGTTTTTTTAGTTCCATATTCGGTGTAATTATAATAGCTATCGTTTATATCTGCGTTTTATTCGTATTTATCAGTGTGGCACTGGAGTTAGCATTAACTTTAATTACAACAACAGCATTAATTTCAGTTGCTTCTTTTTTTCTAGGGTTTGCCGCATTGGGGGCAACAACACAAATTGCCAGACAAACACTCGATGTGATTTTAGCCAATTGCGTAAAATTATTGGGAATATATTTAGTAGTTGCGGCAGGAAGCAATAGCATAACTATTATATCAAATTATATTCCCACTCATATGGGATCACTTGATCCTTATGGTTGGATTGTGGCGATCGCATTTCTTTTTTGGCGTATTTCTCGGACTATTCCACAACAATTAGCCCATATTGTTTCTGGGGCAATCCAAGATCATCAGGGGGGTCAGGCGGCAGCAGCCTTAGCGTTATCAACCATGCGTTATGCCAGTGTATTAACACCGGCAGCGACAGTGGCAGTCAGTGCGGCAAAAGAAATTGCGAAGGTGGCCGGGGGGACTATGCATAATGCAACGGCTCAATTTAATCGCGCAACATCACAAGGAGCGAACATAAAGGCAGGTATGGGCACGGCTGTGGGTGGTTCGCTTGCGGAAGTAGGAAAAGCGGTTGGCTCGAAAGTATCAGACCATTTCAAACATGTTGCCAATAAAATGGCTGGCGGACCGGGATCGCAACAGACTAATCGCAGTGTATCAGAGCGAATTTATCAATCAACGCAAGATATTAATTCCGAAGCGAGTCAAAATCGCAGCGATAAAAGTAAGCATCAGAAACCAGAAACGTCACAGCCATCCTCGCAAGAATACAAAAAAGGACAGGAAAGTAAAAAAAAGGAGGAACCTTTTTCCAAACCCGTTTCCTCTAAAAAAAATGCGGATGGTGTAAACCCTCCGAAAAAGAAAAAATAGGTATTCGTTATGCAATTTAAAGAATTTATTTTTAGAAAAAAAAACTTGTTTTCAACTAAATCCAAACGGACAGAAAACCCATATGTAAAAGGCGCTGAGGGTAGAAAAGAATGGAATGATCGCTATATGAATATGTCAAAATCGATTCGGAATTGGCAAATTGCTTTTTTCGCGGCAATTACTATGAGTTTGGTGTTTGCTTTGTTTCTTGCGAAATTGGCAACGCAATCCAAAATTCAGCCCTACATTGTGGAAACGAACAATGGGTTTCCATTAGCGGTAAAAGACGCAGAATTGACATCGGTTGAAGATAAGAGAGTAATTAATTTTTCGATTAATCAATTTATTATTAATACGAGAACCATTTTGAACGACACTGATGCAGAGAAATCTTTACTAGATAAGGTATACGCCTATTCTGCCAACAATACGATAAATTTTTTGCATGAATTCTATCAAAAATATAATCCATTTAATTTGGCGTCTAAATATACTACTTCTATCAATATTATTAATTCGATGTCCATAAGTAAAAATACATGGCAAGTCATGTGGGAAGAAACGCAAAGAAGTTCTAACGATGGTCAAGTCATTAGTACAACCAGATGGATAGCAAACCTAACGTTTAAATTTGGTGAAGTGAATCCAAAATTCACGAATTATAACCCTTTTGGTCTTTATATAACAGATATCTCTTGGTCCCAGAATCAAAACCAATAATTATAAATCGATATATTAATAATGGAAACCTGGAAAAACAAAATGAAATGTAAAACAGCAATACGATATGCGCTTACCAGCCTAAATTTAATATTCGTCTTTTCCTTAACTGGATGTGCTACAACATCGTCACAACCTATAGAACAAACTTATATTTCTGCGCGACAAATAGAAGAAAAACCATCCTTAATAAGAATTCCACATCCTAATATAAATACCCATTTGGTCTACGGAAATGATCCGGCGTTAGAGGATGCTTTTCATCAATATCTCAAATCAGGTAAAGCCCCCGATATCCTTACAGATGGATTTATCAAATTTGCGTATAACAGTGGTCAGCAACCTATTATTAAAACCACTCCATTTCAGGAAACTGTAATTTCGTTAGAGCCGGGTGAGAGATTTACAAATATCTCCTCGGGGGATCCTAATCGGTGGTCCTACGCGGTTGCAGTTTCTGGAGTAGGTCCTCGCCAACAACAAAATATATTGGTTAAACCTTCATTACCAGAAATTGGCACTAACATGGTTATTACCACAGATAGACGCTTATATAATATAAGATTAATCTCTTCAATGAACGGAGGAGTATCTAGGAATGTCAGCTTTTGGTACCCCGATGAAATGGTGAATGTCGTAAACAATGTAACTCTAAAAGAAATTAATAATGATGTAATTGCTACTACTCCTGATGTCAATCTCAATAACCTCAATTTTGATTATTGTGTTGCGTGTAATGGTATATTTTCACATTGTCCCTCATGGCGTCCGACCCGCATATTTGACGATGGTGTTCACACTTATATTCAATTTCCCGCTTCGATGGCCAATCGAGATATGCCAGCTCTTTTTGTTTTAGAGGGAAGTCAAAATCAACTCGTCAACTATCGATCAAAACCTCCTTATTTTGTTGTAGATAAAATTTTTAGAGAGGCTGTTTTAATAATAGGTGTGGGAAATCATCAAACTAAAGTTCGAATAGTGAACCGACATTATTAATTTGAGAGAGATTCAATTGAATAACAAAGAATATCCACGTCCCGTTACGTTAAGAAAAGGTTTAATAGTGGTTGCAACTATGGTGACGCTCTGTATCCTTTTGCTTATCTTAGCTAATCTTTTTCGGTCTAGTCACCCTTCACTTGCCAATGGAGGCAAAAATATTGCTCTGCGAGAACTTCCGAATTTAAGCGATACGAATTGGTATCAAAATCAGAAAATTATCAAGACAAGTAATGCAATATCTCAGCAACGGATTCCTCCTAAAATTAAAGAAGTGAGTGGGGTGACCATAGCAGAACACCCTATTGTTGAATCTCCCTCCGAACAAAACCAATATGAACAAAAGGAAATTGAAAAAGCGATGAGCGCTTCTATAACGAGCAATCAACTCACGGCAGATACGCATGTATCCTCATCATCCAACTTCTTAACAACGCCTCTTCAGGATAGAAATTCTATATCTGAAATAGATCCAAGTGGGCAGGCAGAGAAAAAAGCTTTTATGCAAATACAATCACACAATTTAGATGATGATTACTTAAAAAATACGCTGAAAAACCCAGTGAGCCCTTATGAATTACAAGCTGGAACGAATATTGAGGGTGAATTAATTACGGGAATTAATTCTGATTTACCTGGACAATTAACGGGTCAAGTCAAAACAAATGTTTATGACACAATCACAGGTCGATATTTACTGATTCCACAAGGAGCTAAATTGATAGGGTTGTACGATTCTAAGATTGTTTATGGTCAAGAAAGGGTTTTGGTTGTTTGGAAACGAATAATGTTTCCTAATGGACAAAGCATTAATTTAGAAGGGATGCCAGGGGTTGATTTAAGCGGTTACGCTGGATTTCACGATAAAGTTGATAATCATTACGTTAAAATATTCGGGTCCGTAATTTTGATGAGTGCTTTAGGAGCGGGTGCACAGTTATCTCAACCTCAGCAATCTATTAGCCCTTGGGCTGCGCCGACGGTGGGCCAAACGTTAGCGCAAAGTTTAGGTACGAATATTTCAAATGTAGCCACAACGCTTACTGAAAAAAATACCAATATACCGCCTACCCTTAAAATACGTCAAGGTTATCTATTTAATATCACAGTTACAAAAGACATCGTTTTTTCAGGTCCTTATGAGAGTCATTAGCACATGAGAAAGAAAGTAAATAACAATATTAGTATTTTTATATTCATATTATTTAGTCTTACTGGATGTCATTCAGGAAGCGATAAGACAGTTGCAAGAGAGCGGCTAAATAAGTTTGTTGCACAGGTTAAACAAGTTCACACAGCTCATGAAAGAATAATTCCACAAAAAAGCATTCTTCCGAAAAAAACCGTTTTACAAATTCCTGCGTACTATAAGCCAATAAAGCAAACGGCCCAATTTTCAAATAATATTGGCACAGCAGAGAATCCCACCATAGAAGGTGGGATTATTAATTCATTTGAGCATGTGGTTATTTCACAAAACATTGCTTCTGAAAAAACCAAGGACCAGCAAATAGAAACGTATAAATTCGCAAACAAACCTATAAAAAATAGCGAATCATTTTCAGATAACTGGACGCACAGTTCAAAAGTAAGAATGATGTTAATTAATGCTGCGAAACGAGGAAAATTAGAGTATGTTTTGAAAAAAGCAGATCAAATGCAATTGCCAGCAAGTATTGCCATTGTGCCTATGGTAGAAAGTAATTACAACGCATCTGTAATTTCTCCCAAAGGCGCTGGAGGTGCTTGGCAGCTTATGCCTGATACCGCCAAGTCTTATGGTATAGAAAACCAAAAACGATTTGAATTTAATTCTTCAACAGTAGTCGCGCTTAAGTTGTTAAAAGATTTATATAACCAATTTGGCAATTGGGAATTAGCATTTGCAGCTTATAACGCGGGAAGCAAAAGAGTATTGCAGGCATTGGAAAAAAATCCACAGGCTAAGTCTATAGAAGATTTAGAGCTTCCACGCGAAACAAAAATTTATGTTAAGAGAATCATGAATATTAATCAAAGCCTGGAGAGGTTGGCCACCAATGTTAATTAAATTTAATAAATTTGATTTTAAAAAAGAAGGGCATTTATTGTTTATTCCTGCGCTTATTCTGTTTATTTCCTTTGCATTTAACGTATTTGGACGTTTACTTAGCGCGATTTATTTAAACAAAAGTGGAGATTCAAGTTATCAGATAAATGATAACCAAGAATTTTGGTTGTTAATAACATATAGTTTTGTCATAATTTGCGCAGTCACTTTCCCCATTATTTTTCAACAAAATAGATTAATAAAATATAATTTTAGAGCAATTTTAATAGGATGTTTAATTTCTATCGTTGGTGCATTTTATTCAGATATCTATTATTTAATTAAAATGGCAGAAATAAAAAGTTCGTATCAAGAATTTTCTGTTTCTTTATCAATGTATTTTACTCAGGGATATTGGTTTTATTTGTTTATGGTTATTCTTCTAATTGTTTCATATGCTTTAAAAAAAATTCTATATCATAATGTCGATAATACTATTAATACCAGCCAATTCAAAATATGGACGATGATAACTGTGCTCATTACGCCAGTTTTTATCATATTCCCTATTGAGATATTAAATGTAAAACTATTTCAAACCTTGAATTCGTATGAATACATAAGTCTACCTCATCAATTAAACCTTGCGCAAAATACTATTTACTGTTTTGTTTGTATATTAGTTTTAAGTTTAACCTATGCTAAGAGAAAAAAATTTCGTATCTCAGTTAACTGGATGAGTAAATTAAATAATGTGGTTGGAATAAGCTTAGTTTTTGTTGTTTTGTTTAAATTATGGATTGAAATTTTGCCTTATCAGATTTTATCAAGTCGACATATTATATCTGCCGGAACAGTTCTTATGAGAATAGTCACTAATCTTAAACAAAATGCGATCACTGATTTACCGCTACTAATTCTTTTGTTTATGGTCACGATATTAAGACAAGTTATTAAGAAAAAGAAATTTGATGAGAGTTCAGAAACCGAAAATACAACAGGCAACTTTGGTACGGCATCATTTGCAACTAAAAACGATCTTGAGGAATTGAAAGCTTACAACCCTGCTACTGGTCCATTTATTGGTATGGATCATAATGATAAACCATTGTATTTACCAATGTTAAACAAATTAACAATTTCTCCGCCAGGCGGTGGTAAAACCACAACATCTAGCATCCCCGTTATATTAAGCTATGATGGTCCCATCTTTGCATTTGATGTAAAAGGAGAATTATGGGCCGTGACTGCACGTTATCGTTCAGAAGTACTGGGTCGTGAGGTTGTCGTGATAGACCCTTTTAAAGTAACTAAGAGTGAAGATTTCAAGAAGGGCAAGCCAGAATCATTATTGAAAGATTACCTTTTAAATCCATTTGATTGGATTCCAGAGAACCGAAATGAGCGAGATAGAATGATTAACTCGTTCGCTTCATCTTTTGTTATTAATGAGGGGGGTTATGCTACGCACTTTGATGAAAATGCAAAAATTCTGATTCGTGGTTATATCGATTACATGATGAGTTTAGATGCGTGCGAACGAGGATTACCGCTGCTGTATCAACTCATGTCAGAAAGTATTGAGGAAGCTCAAAATACATTTGATCAAATGGCTCAATTAGACGGTCGTGCTGGAGCAGCAGCTAATCAAATTTCACGGGTTGGATCGGATGAACGGGGTAGCATTCTTTCAACGAGCTACCGCCAAATCGATTGGATGGGCGATAGTAATATCCAGACAACCTTAGCAGAAAGTAATTTTGATTTAAGGGATTTCTTAAAAGGGAATATGGATATTTTTATTGTTATACCCGAAGATCAGGTGAAGGAGCACAGTAGATTATTTAGAATGATCATGTCTCTTCTCATGAGTATGATTGTGCAATGTAATCCGAGTGAACTACCTAAGAAAAAAATGCTTTTTTTGTTAGAGGAGCTTGCTCAACTTGGAGCATCACCGGATGTAGAACAGTGTATTGAAGTTATGCGGAGCAGAGGCGTTATTGTGTGGACCGTATTTCAAGCATTAAAACAAATAGAGATGTTTGCGAAACCAGACTTATTTTTAAGTGTTCCTCTAAAGCAAATATTTACGAATGATGATACAGAAACGATGCAATGGGTACAAACTCTTGGTGGAAAAAAAACAGTGTTAACAAAAACATTGTCAAATAATAAAGGAGATTCACGACAGAAGATGCAACTATTCGGCGGAAGTATATCGAGCGGAGACGGGGAGAGTATACATGAAACAGGTGCAGATTTGATTCAATTAAATGAAATTAGAGAGTTAGCGAAAGATGAACAGTTTGTTTTTTTACATGGGTGGAGACCTGTTAAATGTAAAAAGGTGAGGTATTTTGAGAACCCTATATTTAAAAATAAATATGATGACAATCCATTAGAGAGAAGAGGCGGATAACCGATAAAAATCTTAACTTTACTAAATAATTTATAATAAAAAGGAATTAGAATGAAAAACAAAATTTTTAAGTTAAACATTATATTGGGTGCTATAGCATTAACAGGATGCTCCACGTCAGATGTTAAAGGTATGTTTCAAAATGGGAGCGCTGTTGCAACAACCTCAACGGTTCATTTAGCTCCAGCAGACCCAAGTAAAGTAAAAATTTACTTTACACCTATAAAACAGCGCCATTATATAGTAGTGGGAAGAGTCGCAGCAGATAATTTTAATATGGTTGCAGTACAACATTCACAAAGCTTTATCTTAGAAGAATTAAAAAAACAGGCTGCATCCTTAGGAGCCAATGCTGTTATTGACGTAGCTTCTGAATTAACCCAAACAACGGGTGTTGCTATTGTTATAAAATAAATTGGTTGAAATAAAAAATACTAGGAGGGAATATGTATTTAAAAACCCATCATTTTCCTTCGAAATTATACAGCTATAATTTTCAGATATATAAATATGATTGTAGGTAATAAATGCTTATTTTTAAGAAGGTGTTCAAAAAAATGATGATGCAGTGGTTAATTCATTACGAAAATAAAGGATTTCGTTACATTTATAGTTTAGCTGAAAAGGGTGATAGAGATAGTCAATTTCAATTGGCTAGCATCTACGAAACTGGTAATAAAACAATTGAACCAGATTTAATTCTTTCCTATGTACTGTATTTTATTGCGGAAAAAAAAGGAATAAAAAAAGCAAAGAATTGCTTAGAACATTTAATGCCTAAAATGACTTTGACACAATGGGAAGAAGCGCAGAACATAATTTCTCAATTACATGGTTCAGAGTTAACCCCGAAGCCATCTATTTTTGCTCGTTTAAGAGATTTAATAATTAAGAAAAAATCATTATAAACAGTAGCTAATAAAATATTTTTAAAAATTTAGAAATTCGAGAACACAGCGGACAACAAGAATTTAAGACTAACAAAATTAACTATTCAGCTAAATAACGACAAATTCTTTGAGCATGGATAAAAGAATTTCTAAGGTTTTTAAACGTCCTTAAACTTGTAAAGAAGATATTTTTCTTAAGTCGTTGCGAACCTCTTCTGGAGTCGGCTTTTTAGGGAAAAATTTAAAGCGTTCCCCACAGCACCACTTTGTTATCGAAGTACAACTATATTCTATAGTCTCTTTGAGACCATTAAATAGAACTGTACCAGCTAAGTAACCAGTTACTCCGCCTAAAACACTAATACTGCTGGCAACAAATGTAATGGGATCATCTGTTATAGATTCATAAATCATTAATGATCCAATTATTCCAATGATGGTAGAGCCAGAAACAAATGCAAATTTCTCAGGCATTGGATCGTGTGTAGAGATCACTTTTTCAGTTTCACGTGTTACGATGGCGTTAGAAATAGGAAGTTTTGAATCTATATATAATCTTGTACACGTTGTAAAAAAATAACCGCATAATAAACCCGTCAACGAACCAATTAGAAAAGAGCTTTTTGTCGCTTCGAAAAAATCTTTTGCTAAATTAAAACCAATTACAGTAGACAGTACCATAAAAATGAGAGACGATTCATGCGAGAAGAGTAATTCTCTAAAGGGAGCTTTTATCATAGCCGTCTTCTCCAGATATTTACCTAATGGTTTAATTCCAGAAGGTCGAATGATAATATCCATCCCGTTTATAAAGTAAAGTAATTTACTAGCGCCCCATCCACTAATTAAAAAACCTCCTGAACTTAAAGCAAACCAAATAACATCCACTATTATTCTTAATAATATGCTATTTTGATTTGATAATGACGCTTCTCTAAAAATTAGTCCAGTTAAAGCAAAACCAAGCGAAGATATAATTTGGATTGTATTGTCTGTAGAACAAATTTCAATAAGTCTTCTTTTTCTGGAAGTAAATAAGTAATTTAAAATATTATGTTTTTTAGTATGGGATAATAAATATTCTAATTTTGAAATGATAGCTATATTTACACTTAAACCTAAAAGAACAGAAGGAGAAAATTGCAATGCATCTCGCATAGTTATTATATAATAATAAATCGGGGAAATTGCCGCAATTAACAAGGATGTCCTAAAAGATAATAAGATTATATGAAGTGGATGTCCGAATCTTCCATAATTAGGCAAGAGGTCCCAACCACCCCCCGCTTTTAGAAGCTGAACGACTAATGAGGCACAAGTGTGATTATGCTTCCCAATACCCCATTTTAAATTTGGGGAGATATGGTTAGATCGAAATCCAGTTAATTCTACAAATGCTTGTAGCATTTTTTCTGTATTTAGATTTTCAAGACGTATACTTTCATGGGTATATTTTTCTAATTCTGTGGCATCGAGTAGGGCACCCTGCGATTCAAATAAGGCTTCGACATTTTCTTTTAAAATGTTCCATGTAAAAGTAAAATCAAAACTCTCGTCAGGAGAAAAACTAACATAAAATTTTTCTCTGTTATGAACGATTTCAATTGCAACATGACCGAATGAAGTGCTTTCCGACTCATCCCAATGAAATAAAGTAACAGAATTTTGTGGTGGTGTGGAAGTATGTTTAAGATTATCCGTAGTCATGATTGGAGCCTTTTATAATTGTGTTTTAAATTTTATTACTCTGTAACTATGTTAAAAATGTACTAATCCTACACATTTATTTTTTTTCACCAGACATCTCCGTGTCTAAAAAATAAAAATTTTTGTAATCTATTGTTGAATATAATAATTTTTAAAATAAAATTCATTTTGAATTCTATAATTATTTAAGTCACTTAAAAATAATTTGAATTTCATTTTTCCTTAACGCGACTAAATTTATACCATGAGGTAAAATATACCTCATATTTGACGGTTTTTCATCAAAGGTAAGTGAAATGCGAAATGAGAAAAATGGTTGTGCCGAATCCTGGGGTTGCGTTATTTTAAAAAATATACAAGACCCAATTTCACCTTTAAAAGCCGATAAACCGCTTTGTATCCACTTACCTGAAATGCCAAAATGCTGTTGCTCACGTTATGAGGTCAAAAATCCTGTCGTCGCAAGTGATGGATATATTTATGATAAATTAGCTTTGGATCGTTATCTAAAATCATCAAATATTAGTCCAAAGACGGGCGAAATTTTAAAGAATGAATATCAGGAAGTGAGATTATTAGTCGCGAATCAAAGAAGAAGTAAATTAGACCCGCGACAATATTTTGATTCGCGCAACTCAATCGTTTTAGTTTGCAGGAATAGAAATAGAGATGAGAGCGCTACATTAATGATTGAAACTTCTAATTCAGAAGGACGCGCCTCTATTTTAGCATATCAATTTCAAGGGAATAATCTTAATGATGATGTAACCATTACATCTGAAGAAATCACGGATTTAAACTATTCAAAATCTACAACGTTGAGTCTTCTATCGCAGTACGGGGTTGATGAACCCCAGGCGCAAGGAAGAGCATTTGTGTGTACAAGCGAAGTTATTACAAAACTTGAAAAATTAATTTCTGAAGACAGGGATTTAGCCAATAAAAAAATATTGAGGTATTGTTACCGCGCAGGAAAAGGTTTTTATCTATTAAAAGACCTTATTTTTAGCGAGATAAGACACAATGCGTGCACATGGATTCGAAATGTACTTCATCGCGCAGAAATTCTAGAGACTGCTAGAATAAATTTTGATAGGGAATGGGGTCTTTTAATTAATCCTGCTACAGATTTTATTATGGGTGCTATTCCGGATCGAGTTTTACCTCTTCCAGCAATGAAAAGATAAGCCAAATCGCAATTTAATGAGGGAATTATGCCAAAATTTACAAAAACCAAGGATATTAATCAACTTCGTGCTCTGAAGGCAGCATATCAAAATGCATTTACTTCTAAAGAGTTGAGTGCAGAAAGTAAAATTATGCCTAAAGAATTTAACGTGCAGGTTGATGTACGGTCATCGATGTTTGGCATCCTCTCCTATGATGAAGCTTCTATAAGCGAAGAAATAACCCGAGCGGAGATATCTCCTCATACTTTTGATGATTATTCTGAAGCTATGACTTCCTCACCAATGTTTAGTTTAACGTCAGATATCATCTCCGATGGGTTAGATTATATTAAAAGTCGAGAAAGAAATTGGTTACATCGTAGATCAATGTTTAATGCTTATGAAGATTTAAATGACGGACGTTATTATCTAATTGTTGTAATTGCAAAAAGAATTAAAACCCTTTGTAAAACTACCTGTAATCGCACTTTAATTGCAGAATATGATGCTCTTCAAAAGTTTATTTCAAATATTATTGACAATCATGACCTTTTTCCAACTTCAAGTACTTCAGGTTTTCATTTATTTCTTTCAAATACACTAAATAATCTTGTGAAATTAAGAGACCGCTCTAAATTTCTATTTGAGCGCACCACAATAGCTGATCATCTAGACAAAATTGCAGGTATAATTAACACATACCGAAATACGTTATCACTTTATTTAGCTTTTGCGTTAACTAATGCTCCCCTACCAGATTCTTTAAGCAACTCTATGCTATTTGATCCGCGTCACCTTTCTGAAGCTTTTATAGAATCTGCTCTTTACATTTCAATTGTTTCGGCATTACAAAATAGACCTCATTTACCGATTCAAGTTCAAACGCCAAACTTAGGCATCCCTGAATTACTTAGGAAGTATGAGGGTACTCGAAACCTTCTTGATACCTATAATAGACTATTAAAAGCATTGGGAAATCTAGAAAAAGTCGCCCAAAATTATCATTATCTATCAGAGCACGTTGTTCTGAAAGGGGAATGGCAAGTAGTCCATGATGAAGGTATTTATTCCTTACTACACACCAACTTACTTTTCATCCTCGAAATCACGACACAAGTAGAGGAACATATAAAATCTATAACTACTCATACTAGCTCAGTATTCAAAGGACACGAAGCGTTTAAAGAGGGATTTCCTCTAAACAAGCATAATGCACATAAAAAATCAGAAGTATTAAAAGAACTTTCTAGCCAGATTATGGGTCGTAAAGATGATATTTGTAAATCGGTCAATGTAATACGGGAAATTAAAGCAGATGATTTAAATGCACAATGCTCAGAATTGATGAATAGCACAGCGGAACTTATTACTTCGTATAGTCAAGATTCAATTTTGACTCCTGAATCCGCGCAACAACTTTTACAACAACTTTCTGTTCGACAAACACAAGTGATCGAACTTGCCGCACCCATTCAATCGATCCAACAAACCGAAGTCACTATTCAATTTAGCGACAGATTTCCTGCTATTTTTAAATTAATAGGAAATGATTCCATTCTGTGGGAACAATTTAAAAGTATTATTATAAAAATTGATTTGGAAATTAGTGTTCTGTCTCATAATTTTTTAGACCTTGTAAACGAAATTAATCAGATATCTTTACAATTAAATCATGCAATTAACCATTTTGGGAATCTGCCAGTAAATCAACGTGTGCATTCTGATTTCCAAAAAATTGAAGATATTTTTAATGTTTTACAAACTAAAATTTTAGAGGCGAAATATCATCAATTCCAATTCCATAACTTTAAATTTTTAGATCGATGGATGGCGACCCAATTTAACGCACATTATGAAGAGTACTTTTCCCAGATAGAACGTATTTTATTGAACTGCTCTGAATACAAAAATGAATCCCCCGAAAGTGAGGAACTTCAACAAAAGATCGGAACAGAAATTCAGCTCCAATATGCAAATAGAAAAGGCGAACTAGCGCTTAAAATAAAAAATATTAAAACCACTTTGGCTGTGACCCAAACTGCTGAAAAAGACATCTCACTGATAGATCACTATGCTCGAATCATATCGGATCACAGACCCGCATCTCCCTTACCTCATCACTTACAGGCAGTAAAGGACGACTCTTCAATTCAACAAGTACCCGACATCGCAATAAATATTCCACAATGCGACTCATATCTTAGTCTATGTACAAGCCTAGTAGCTGATAAGTACTCCTCCACATTAAAAATCAGACTCGATGAGCTTTATCGCCGTTTAAAAGATCAAAAGTATATTATTGGGTTTGGTGGTGAAAAAATTATTGTCAATAATACTGAAAAGAAAGTTCCAAAACACATCAAAGCTATACTTACTAAATACGATGAAAATATTGCTAACGCTCTTTCATTAGACCAGTTAAAAAATCTTCGGGACGAGATATTTGCCATTGGCCAGGAGGCAGCGGAGAACCCACCCACTTTCATGTGTTTTTTTCACCCTCGTGATAAGTCAACGCAGGAAATCTACGATGCATTTGTAGCAACGAAGGTTATAGTTGATAACGCGCAGCAGGGAATAAACAACAATTCAGTCTAAGAATATTTAAACATTGAACAAAGTTTATTCTTTACGCAATTTCGTTTGTTTTTTGCAAAAGTTGAAGATACTTTTTAATGACGTAGAGATCATTAACTTTCAATCGCAAAAATTTTTGAATATTTTTTGGAGTAGGTTTGATATCAACCAACCTAAGATAGACATAGGTATGCGTTATAGTTTCAAAATTAATATTTTCCATAGTGGTTTATACGCTTCAAAAAATATTTTCATTTAAAAATGTAGGGTGTTCCCTCACCCCTTCATCTTCCTGAAATAATTATCCTATTG
>Ga0351887_10099_pt1 | contig 26151 bp, 23 predicted proteins | sample TotcelFGM3001L15_FD_206760 | JGI IMG/M metagenome (GOLD analysis project Ga0351887, IMG submission 206760) | Enriched cells from coal bed in the Powder River Basin, Montana, United States - Total cells FGM rep3 HSBNCT.FGM.300.1.L15 ...
ATGGCAAACGCTATAGGTATCCAGACTCAGTGGGCTGATGGCAGGTTTGCCGGCTCCGGGGTAACATCTTTATGAAGAAAATTAAGGCATTGGTTGCGTTGACGCTTCTGGCCGGGCTTATGATGTTAACCAGTCTCGCCGCCGGCGTGGTCCGGGCCCCGGATGGTTTCGAGGACGCCCGGCAGGCCATGGTGGCCCGGCAGCTGCAGCGCCGGGATATCACCGATCCCCGGGTGTTGGTCGCCATGGGCACGGTGCCCCGGCACCGCTTCGTGCCCGAGGCCCTGTCCTCCCGGGCCTACGGCGATTACCCCCTGCCCATCGGGGATGACCAGACCATCTCCCAGCCCTATATTGTGGCCCTGATGACCCAGTGGGCTCAAGTGGCGCCGGGGGATAAGGTGCTGGAGGTGGGGACGGGTTCGGGGTATCAGGCCGCGGTTTTGGCGGAACTGACCGAGAAGGTCTTTAGCATCGAAATCCGCCCGGATTTGGCCCGGCAGTCCGCGGCCCGCCTCAAAGACCTGGGCTATGGCCGGGTGCAGGTGAGGTCCGGCGACGGTTACCAGGGCTGGCCCGAGGCCGCCCCCTTTGACGCCATCCTGGTCACCGCGGCAGCGCCCCAGGTTCCCCCTGCCCTGACCGCCCAGCTCAAAGAAGGCGGCCGCCTGGTGATCCCCCTGGGGCCTCCCGGCGGGGCCCAAACCCTCATGCGTTATCGCCGGGTGCAGGGCAAACTGGTGGAGGAGGCCTCCCTGGCGGTGCGCTTCGTGCCCCTGGTGCGCCCGGAGGTTCTTAAGACGGCGCCCGAAGCCGGCCCGCCGGCGGCAGCCGAGATGAGCCCGGTTCCCGCGCCGCCGAAACCGTGAAACTTTACTTTTATCGTTCCCTGGTTCCTTGAATATCCCCTGTCAAAAACGCCCATTGCGTTATTCAGATCAGATCATCAATTTTTTCAAGTCTGATGATAAGGGCGTATAGTGGCAAGGTATGTTGCCGCTAAACCACGCCCGCTGCTCCACCGCTTCCAGGCCATTTTTGCGGGCCATGGCCTCATTTCTTTCCAGGTCTGCGAACTGCTGCGGCTACCTTTGGTGTCCCAGCGACATGCTCCAAAAATTCAGAAGCGCCTGGCCGGGAAGAGGGGGTTATGCTCTTGCAAGCGCTCATAGATTTCATGAGGGTCTGTGGGGTTAAGTCTTGAGGAAATCACAAATTTGGGCAGAAAAGGATTCATATTGGGAGCTATTTGTGCTAACTTATTTATGATAAAAATCATCTCATCCATGCTTACATGGTGGGAAATCCACCATATAAAAACTTAAACATAATCTCGGTGATGCGACACAGAGCACTCGGGAAGTCCTTTTCTGGAGTAACTTTAATGGAGCTAATGATTGAAATAAAAAAAACGGATTTAGATATTCTTAATGATTTAAAGGCTACATCCCCCGATTCTGTCAAATTTGTCAAAGTAAGACATTTTGGTGGAGGGACAGAACTAACTGCCGCAATAGTGACACTTTCTACAGCTACAATAACAATTATAGGCAAAATAATTATTGAGATGATACGTGCAAAAAAATATATAAAGGTAAAGGTAAAAGGTATTGAAATAAGTGGATTGTCAGAAGCTAATGCACTATCAATTTTAGAAAAGTATATAAATAAGGATTTAACCTCATGACTCTTGATGAATATATTTTGCTTACAAGAACATTATCATCTAATAGCCCGCCTTTGGAAGCGATGTATGCAAAATACTATAAGATAATTCTTAGTATCTTTGGTAATTCTCCTTCTCTTCCCAAATTAAAGGTTATTTATTCACTTCAACGCTCAGCGGAAATTATTGATTTGTCTGGAAAAGAATTTCTTATCTATGATCAGTACTTAGGTCAAACGTTTAATATGCTCAATCGTATATTACTGAACTCAACGGATACAATGGATTCAGAAATGTATTTTTTCAAGTTGTTGTCTGAACGTTTTGCCGTTAAGGGCGAAAATAAGATAGCTCAGTTACTAGCTTATATGCATCATATAATGAAAGGAAAATATTTCAGTTATAAATCTGATAAAGATATTCTTCAACGTGCCATATTCACTTACTCACAAGAAGTATTTATCATTTCCCATGAAATTGCCCACTTATTAATAGAAAACCCACAAAATTACCGTGAATTTTTTTCTAGGATTTCATTTTCAGATGATTTTAACCTCGATAATCCTTCCCATTTCATCGAAATTGTTAACAATATGTCAAATTTATTTGGATTAGGACCAATTGATTATAAAGGGCTTGATCTGATAACCAGCATATTCAAAAATAAATTAACCAAAGAGTTGGTCATAGAGTGTTATTGCGATACAATTGCTACATTAGTAACTATATTGGTTCTAAATGTTAAACAAAATATGGATATTAATAATGTTATTTTAGGAATTGTGATTTGTTTGCGCCATTTGAGAGTAATAGGGGTTATTAACGATATTTGCTCGAATTTATGGGAAAAGTCTAAAATAACAAGCAATGATATCCATTTAACAATGAACTATATTCCCAGAACATCCAATATAAGAGGGCTAATTAGTTCATTTAAAAATAATTTCAAACAAACAGTTAACTATGCGGATATTGTAGAATTAGCTGATCATTACGAGATAATGATCGAGGATCCATTAATGCTTTCTGTCTCAGACAAATTAAAGACCCTTCAACGTTCTTTGGTGGAAAATCAACAAGATATCGTCGATGATGCTAATTTTACCCTTACTGATGTAATAAAGACCACGGGTTTTTTATAACTTATTCTTTAATGATAAACCTTCAACCCTTGTTATCAGATAAAAATCACTTGCAATAATCATCTATCGCTTGATAAGAATAATTCATGACCATGCATCATACCTTAAAGAATTAATAATTATCAGGAGTGTTCTATCTGAAGGAAGGCAGTCCACGGGTTTGAGACCGAAACCGTTGCCTATATATGTGGGCCGCTGGGCATTGGGATGGTGCGCTTGCCTATAAACTGTCCCATCCTCGCGGTGGGGGTTGCCAGGACTGGGGCTGAGGCAGATTGAGCCGTAATTTAGTGAGGATTCTCGGAACCAAAATCAACAAGATTTTGGGTGATTGGCCGATCTCGCGATGGAGATGAGCAACGCCGAGGCGGCGACGATTAATTATGATCTTGGAACCGCTCGCCACATTTAATAATTCCTTCTGTAGCCCGAATTGAACCGATGACAGAATTCTTGTATCGTTGGGTTCGCCGGAAAACAGGAGATATCTGCTATCTATTCGCAGTGTGGACTTGCTATAAGAAGTTTTTGATATGATTATCATAGCAACTCTACCGCAAATCTTTAAAAATCTTATAAAATAAAAACTGCTGGATAAACGCTTCCACCCCGGGTTGATACGCTCTGAACCCCACCGGTCACCAGGCTCTATCCCGGGTATGGGGCCTCAAATCTCCAGCAACATGGACTTGGCGGCGATGGCGGCCAGTTGGCTTCCCCCCGCCACCGGCATATTCCCTTCCGGGGTCAGGGGTATGGGCCGCCGCAAAAACATCATGTAATCGTTCTGGCTGTTATAGATCGTCGCGAAGAGTTTGTAGTCGGGGCCCCACAAGTCGGCCTTGGCGAAGCGCTCGTCATCGCTGGCTTCCACGCGGCCGTCCGGATACACGTCAACCCGGTAATAAAAATCGTCGGTTTCCAGGATACAGGGCAGGATAACCCATTCGCCGGGCTCTACGGCTATGATCCTCTTCATGGACCTTCCCCTCTTGCGGTTGCGGCCGCAGCAAATGGTTGATGTGAAAAGCTATCAGCTTTCAGCGGTCAGCTTTCAGCCCAAAAACTTATTGACCGCCAGCGGCCGGCTTGCAGGGCGGTCACTGCCTGCCATAATTCCTATCCCGGCAAGGAACACCCCGGCCCCTATTTCTCCGAACCGGGCTTGAGAAACTATAGGGAATGCCAAAAGTTTTTTCCGGTAGCGGAATCATTCTAATCCCCCCTAACCCCCCTTTAGAAAAGGGGGGAACTATAGGGAATTGCTGGTAAAGTCCCCCCTATGAAAAAGGGGGATATGAGAACCTCTTTTGGCAACGCTATATTTCCCGATTGAGTTTTTCGGGTAGCCGGGTGAAAGCCGCCCTGATCTCTATTTATCAGGCCAGCCGCATTAGTCAAAGGGAATAAGGTGGAGGCAGGAAAACCCCGGGCGGCTATCCCACCTTAAAAGGGGCGGACTGCGCCGCGGCGCGCACGAGATGGGTGAGCAGATCGTTGACCGGGGTGGGCAGGCCCAAGGCCCGGCCGCGGTTTGCTACCTGAGCGTTCAGGGCCTCGATCTCAGTGGGCCGCCCCGCCAGGATATCCTGGAGCATGGACGAGTGGTTGGCAGCCGTATTGGCGCAGACCTGACGGAGGCGGGTGGCGGGGTCGCCGCTGAGGTTTAGCCCCGAGGCCTGAGCTACCGCCTGGGCTTCCTCTGCCGCGGCCACCGCCACTTCCCAGGCCTCGGGCAGCTTGAGCAGCGCCCCGTTGGGGACTCGCAACAAAGCGGTGAGGGGATTGATGCCCACGTTGATGACCAGCTTTTCCCACAAGACCGCCTCGATGTCCTCCCGGGGTTGGCATTCCAGGCCGGCGCCCCGAAAGAGGTCCACCACGGCCGCCACCTCAGTTGCGGACACCTGGGACCCTATCGGCACCCCGATATAAATAACCCCACGGCCGGCATAGATTATCCGGCCCTCATCCTGGCGGGTCACCCCCAGGAGGCCCACCCCCGCCAGGAGGCGGCGGGTCCCCACCGTCCGGGCGATGGCCTCCAGGTTGCCCAAGCCGTTTTGAAGGGTGAGGGCCGCGCCCCCCTGGGACATAAGCTCCGGGAGGACCCGGGCCGCGGTCTCGGTCTGATAGGCCTTGACCGCCACGATGGTCAAATCGCACGGGCCCACCTCCGGCGCCAGGCCGATGGGCACCTCGACGACCCGATGGACGCCTTCCAGGCTGTGGATCTGGATGCCCCGGAGGCGCAGCCGGGCCGCCCGGTCCGGACGGTAATCCACCAGGGAGACCTCGGCGCCGGCCTCCCGAAAGAGGGCGGATAGGAGACAACCCAAGGCTCCTGGTCCCAACACGGCCAGTTTCATCACTCATCCTGAAGGAAAATAAAGAAATAGCCCCCGAAATAAGCGGAGGATTCTTTATCTTTTAGATGATTTGTACTAAAATTTCTATGAGTAATTAAAGAAAGGGGACGATAATGTCCACGCCCGTGGAATTAACGCGACATTTCGACCGCGAGTTGGAAAATCTGAAGCAGGATTTGCTCCGCATGGCGGCACTGGCCGAGACTGCGGTGGGCAAGAGCGTGGAATCGATTACGAACCGGGACTCGGATCGGGCCCGGGAGGTGATCATCGATGACATCACGCTCAACCGCATGGAACTGGCTATTGAAGAACAGGCCTTTAAATTGCTGGCCCTGCGCCAGCCCGTGGCCACCGACCTGCGTCTGACCGTCGCGGCGATGCGTATCGCCACGGAGTTGGAACGCATCGGCGATCAGGCGGTCAACATCGCCGAAAGGGCGTTGGAATTGAACAGCCGCCCCCCCCTGGAACTCCCCATCGATATCAAGCTGATGGCCGATATGGCCTTAGGGATGGTTCGCACCAGCATCGACGCCTTTGTCAACCAGGACCCCAAGCTCGCCCTCCAGGTCTGCCAGCGGGATGTGGAGGTGGACATCCTGGATGACGAATATATCCAGAAGCTCCTGGATTCCATGATTCAAGAATCCCGCTGGGTGACCCGGCTGCATCACTTTATTATCGTTGTGCGCAATCTGGAACGCATCGCCGATCTGGCCACCAACATCGCTGAAGACATCGTGTTCATCGTCGAGGGCCGGGTAATCAAGCATCGATGCGAAGATTGGATGATGTCCTAGCCTCGGACCTGACCTTGGCTTGGGCCAGTTTCTCCTCCAGCAGATTCAATTCCTGAGCCACTCGGGGTTGGGTTTGGCGGATGCGCTCCAGGGTCTGCAAGGCATGGACTACGGAGGCATGGGACCGCTGGAACAGGCGGCCCAACTCCACCATAGTTTTTTCCGTATAGATGCGGCAGAAATAGAGGGCCATCTGCCGCGCCCGCACCAGGCGCTTTTGTCGCGACCGCCCCAGCAGGTCCGGCAGGCTTATCCCATAGTAATCGCTGACAATCTTTTGAATATCCGGAGTGTTCAACCTGGTGTCCACGGCTTTCAGGTCCTGGAGCACCTCCTGGGCCAGGCGCTGACTGAAAGGTTTGTTGAGCAAGGTCGACCGGGCCACCAGACAATCCAGGGCACTTTCCAGACGGCGCACGTCCTCATCGACGTATTCGGCCAGATACTCCAAAATCTTGACGGAAACCTGAACTCCGCGCCGTTTGGCCTTGTTTTCCAGGATATTGACCCGGGTGGGGAAGTCCGGAGGCCCGATGGGAGTGATGAGGCCGCCGGTGAGCCGGGATCGCAGTTCCTGGGAGAGGTGGCCGATCTCCCCCGGCAGATAACAACTGGTAAAGACCAGCCGCTTATTCTGGCCCATGAGCGTATCCAGGGTGTAGCAAACCTCCGCCTGGATCTTCTCCTTGCCGCTTAAAAACTGCACTTCCTCCAGGAGCAGAATGTCGCAGTCCTGGCGGAAACGCTCTTTAAACGTGGACATGCGGCCGTTTTTGAGGGCGCTCACCATCTCATTGGCAAAATTTTCCGCGGTGATATAAAGGACCTGTTTTCCCGCCGCCGATTTGGTGACGAAGTTTCCCACCGCCTGGGACAGGTGGCTCTTCCCTAGCCCGGGTCCGGAGGTCAGGAACAGGATGCGGTTATAAAAGGTATCGTTACGGGCCAGGGCCTGGGAGGCCTGATAAGCCAGGCGGTTGGAAGACCCGACCACGAACTGGTCGAAGGTAAAGGCCCGGTTGAATCGCCGGCCGTTGGTTTTTTCGGCCACCAGGGGCAGGGAGGTCTGACGCACCATGACCGGGGGGCGCGCCGGGGCGGTAAGCAACTTCAGATGCACCGCCAGTTTGCAATTCAAGGCTGTTTCCAGGATCTGGCCGATGAGTTTGAGATAATGGGCCTGGACCCACCGGAGAGCAAAGGGATTGGGACAGGATAAGACCAGTTCACCCCCGGGGCCGGACTCGGCTTGCAACGGTTCGATCCACAGATCGAAGGTGGCTTCGGGGAGCTGATTCTTGATGACTTCCTTGACGGCCTGCCAGATTGCTTCCATATTCCCCCTTAGGTTGGTCGCTGCTTGTGGAGGGAATATAACCGCAGCCGTTATCCGGGTCAAAGGGGCTAGACCGAAATCTACCTTAGGATTCTCCCTTAAAAAATTGTTAGAGATTCGTTAGAGAACGCAACAATAGCGCGGCTCTGGCCAGGTTAAAATAATAATTAATTAATTCAATAGGTTAAAATGCATGAAACACAAGGATGAGAGGTTGGCGCTGCCTCAGGCCTGATTACATAAATTTAGTGAATCTCCCGCATCCTGGGTTTTTCACCGTTTTTCATAGGGTGAAAGAATTATTTAGGGCAAAAATCGCTAAATATCTAGATTTTAACAACAAAACTTGTAATTTTCCTGATTGGGGTGTACTGGCCGGGGCGGGATACTGCGACCTTTGAACCCGGGAGACTTCTTTCCGAGTAATCAGCCTTTCGGAAGGACCCGCAGTCATGGCTAGGTTACGTTAATTTACCGCCTGGCAGCCCCGGCCTCTGGAAAAGCCGGTAAGGAGTAGGCCGTCCAACCTTCCGGCCGGCAGGCAGCCTCCGGCTGCCGCCTTGACAAATCTCCCGGAGGGGGTATCATGGCTTAGAGTTACGCTGAAATTCATTCTTGAGGTCCACAATGATCAATTACGTCGCCTACCGTAAGTTCGCCACCCTGAAGAACGGCAAGCGGGTGATGTTCCGCTTCCTCAACGAACAGGACCGGGAAGCGTTGGTCCTAATGTTCCAGGAGGCCCCGGAGGAGGATATCCGGTTTTTGAAGCAGGACGTCAAGGACCAGAAACTGGTCAACGCCTGGGTTGATAACCTCAATTACCGCAAGGTGTTGCCCCTGGTGGCGGTGGACCTGGAAACCAACCGGATCATTGCGGACGCCACCCTGCATCGGGGCAAGCATGCCGCCAAGCACATCGGCGAGATTCGCATCTTCGCGGGCCGCGGCTTTCGGAACCTGGGTCTGGGGTCGTTGATGCTGGAAGAACTCCTTAACCTGTCGCTGCAAGAAAATCTTATGTGGGTGAAGGCCGAGATCCTGGCGGATCACAAAAAGGTAATCAAGGCCTTCAAGGCCAAGGGTTTTGAACAGAAATGCCTCCTGGACGATTATTTTGTCCGCAAGGACGGGATGACCCACGACGTGGTCCTGATGATGCGCCCGGTGGTAAAACGCGACGACGCCGAATTTTAGGTTCAGGCAGAAATAAGATCATGTTATGGTAGGGGCGGGTTTCAAACCCGCCCTTTCGTTTGTTTAGGCGGCGTTAATCTTCATTATTTGGAGAGAGACAACTATGCACCGGGTGGCATCGGGTTTGGAAATCTTTCTCCGGGAGCCCCCGGTCTGGGCTGCGGACGCCCGGCTGGGACTCCTGAGCCATGCCCCCAGCGTCGGGCCGGAGTTGGCAAGCGCCCGGGAACTGGTGGCCCGGCGCTTTCCCAGCCGGCTCCAAATCCTGTTCAGCCCCCAACACGGACTGCTGGGAGAAAAGCAGGACAATATGATCGCCTCGGCCGATTTTGCCGACCCGGTCCTCGGCCTCCCGGTGGTGAGTCTCTATGGACCCCGCCTGGCCCCACCGCCTGAGGCCATGGCCGCAGTCGACGTCATCCTGGTGGATCTCGTGGACGTGGGCACCCGGGTCTACACCTTCGCCGCCACTCTGGCCAAGGTCATGGAAGCCGCGGCCCCCTTGGGAAAGAAAGTAGTGGTGCTGGACCGCCCCAACCCCATCTCCGGGACCGCAGTGGAGGGCAACGTCTTGCGGCCCGAATGGGCCTCCATTGTGGGGCCTTACCCCCTGCCCATGCGCCACGGCTTCAGCCTGGGGGAGTTGGCCCGCTACTACAACGTCACCCAGGATATCGGCTGCGACCTGACGGTGATTCCCGCGGCCGGCTGGCGGCGGGGCAACTCTTTTGACACCACCGGGCTGCCGTGGGTGCTGCCGTCTCCCAACCTGCCCACCCTGGACGCGGCCATGGTCTATCCCGGCCAGGTCCTCCTGGAGGGCACCAATCTCTCGGAAGGACGGGGCACCACCCGGCCCTTCGAACTGTTCGGCGCCCCGTTTCTGGAACCCGGGCGCGTTCTGGACCGTCTTAAGGCAATCGATCTCCCCGGGGTGATCCTCCGGACCGCCTGCTTCGAGCCTACCTTCCATAAATGGGCCGGGGAACTGTGCCGGGGGTTCCAGCTCCACGTCACCGACCGGCGGACCTTCAAGCCCTACTTCACCACCCTGGCCCTGCTATCGGTAATCCGGGAGCTATATCCCGGCCAGTTCGCCTGGCGCCAGCCGCCCTACGAATACGAAAACGAGCGCCTGCCCATTGATCTGCTCACCGGCGACGACCTGATCCGCCGGGGCCTGGAAAACGGCCTGACCGTGGCGGAACTGGAGAGCGCCTGGCAGGATGACCTGAACCGGTTCATGGAGGTGCGACAGGAATTTTTGCTGTATCCGGAGTAGGGTGCGTCTCACGCACCATTTTTTGGTGCGTAGGAAGAACATGTTTATCCACTGATAATAGGGCGGCCTGTGGCCCCGTATTTAGGCGGGCACAGCCCGCCCTATGGCTGCTTTTTTCCGAACCGCCGCCGAGCAGGATAATAAGTGCCTCCCCGTCCTTGCCAAAGTAGACCCGATAACCGGGCCCGAAGTTGATTTTGCACTCGTAGACGCCGCCGCCAACGCCTTCGACGCTTGAAAAGTTCCCTTGCTCTAAACGGTAAAGGGCCATGGAAACCTTAGCAACGGCCAGAGCGTCCAAACCAGCAAACCAGTGAGCCAAGGGAGACTCGCCCCTGGCGTCTATAGCGTTGCGGCTTTAAAGGAGAGATTCTTTGATAGGCTCAGAATGACAAAAATTATCGTTTGATCAACGGGAAACGAAGTCAGGAGATGGGGTGGAGAAAGTCGCTATGTCTTTCGCCGGTGCCGAAAACTCCGCCGCAGGCGTCTCGTTGGGAACAGGTGTCGCAGGCCGGCGGGTAAGCCTGCTTCCAGTCGGTGATGGATTTCCGGGCATAGGGCCACAGCTCCCGGGGCAGAAGACAGAGCTGATGGTTGTAAATGGACACCGGCACCAGTCGGCGCGCCAGATATCTGACGGCGTGGGCCAGCTGATCCTGGTAGTCATGTGGATCGACCCACAGCCGGGCCATATTTTTGCTGGCCAACCCCCTAATTTCCATCCCCATGAAGGCCACCTGGAACACGAACGGCAGATTCTGGTAAACGAAGGCGGCATACTGCGTCAACCGCTTGATGGTCATGGCGTGGAGGACGGTGCGCAGGCCCATTGGCTGACCCAAAAGGGCCAGATTGTGCAGGCCCCGGAGCGTTTCATAGAAGCTCCCTTGGGCCCCCATGATGGCATCATGCTCCGTATCATTGTCCGCAAACAGCGGAATTTCGATCAGCAAGTTCGGGGAGCCGGCTCTCACCAGGGCCCGGGCGAACTCCAAATCCTTCAGGCGCCTGCCGTTGGTCAGCAAGGTCAGCAGCGTGTTGGGCAATTTTTCCTTGAAGGTCTGGACCAGGGTAATTAAATCCTCCCCCAACAGGGTCGGCTCGCCTCCCGTAATGCCCACCTGTTCCACTTCATTGGGGTCCAACAGAGAAATGAGCTCAAGATTATTTTTATGCAGGTCTTCGGGGTCGCACCCCGGCGGCTGGGGGCACATGACGCAGAGGGAATTACAGCGGTTGGTGGCCAGGACGCTGTTATACGGCGACCCGGCCTTGTACACCACCATAATGCCGCCGTCAGGCCCGATCAAGACCACATCCCCGTCCCGCAGGTCGGCGCAGTGGTCCTGAGGCACCTCCAGGATACAGGGGCTTTCGGCAGGGGGAACAAATTTACTTCCGGCGGGAACGATGCAGGCGGCCAGATTGCCGCGGCCCCAAGGACGGAAGGGCAGCTTCCGGAGGTTATCCGGGAAACCCGCCAGGAAGACCACCGGCTTGCCTTTGGGCCAGGCCGAGGTCTTGGTGCTGATCACCCCCATAAATGGGCGGGTTATGGCCGAGGGCGTGCCGCTTAATTCGTGCACGGCGCTTCACCCCTGACTTCGGCCAGCGTCCGGTTGGTTATCCACGACCAGAACACATCCTGAACCCCCGGGTCATCCTGATCGATGAGTTCCAACAGAAATTCGATGATGGCCCGGTGTTTCATGCAAAAATCGCTGCTGGGCCGGTGTCCCACCAGGTTGCCCTGAAGGGCGTAATTCCGCACCGGGTCCGACCCGCAGTAAGGCTGCAAGGGACAGGAATGACAGCCCGGCAGGGTTTCAACGCAGGAAACCTCGATTAACTCCTGGAGCACCGGTGAGGTGAAGATGTCCAGATACGAGTCCCGGTTCACGCTGCCCAGGTAAAACCGGCGGTCGCCCATCTTGGCAAGCATCCTGGCTTCGTCACACGGATACACATCGCCGTTAAAATCGTAGACCACCCCGTTGATCCCCGCACCGGTAGGGGATTGCAGGTCCACGAAGCCGGTGCAGAACGGCGTCAGGATGCGGCTCAACAGGATGCAGGCATAGCCTTCCACCAGGGGAGTTCCCGATAGATTTAAGTCAATAATATAGAGGAGGGCTTTCTTATAAGCCTCCACAAACTCCTCCATGTCATAGGCGAAGCTCTGCCGGTGCTCATCGCTTTGGGCATACCCATAGGGGTTGACGTGCCGGAGAAAAATCCCTTCAAAGCCCAGGGCGGCGTATTCATCGATAATCTCGGTAAAATGGCTCAGGCCCTCTTTGGTGGCGGTCATCAGCGGGTTCACGCCGTCGGGCCCCAGGATGCTCCTGGACAGATGGAGGTTTTGCATGAACCGGTCATAACTGCCCTCCCCGGTCCGCATAAGGCGGTGACGGTCATGGATTTCCTTGGGGCCGTCCAGAGAGGTGGAAAGGCTTACCCCTTCTTTTTTGCAATATGCCAGGGTGGGTTCATCGATGAGGGTCAGATTGGTGCATAGGACAAAATAGAGGTTCTTGCGCTTTTGCCGATTGAGTCTTTTCGCCTCGCGAACGATGGTCTTGACCACCTCAAAATTGAGCAGGGGTTCGCCCCCCTGAAATTCAATTTTAATTACTTCGGACGGGCTCATCATGATTTTCTGGACCACGTTGACAGCGGTCTCGGGGGTCATGTCCCAACGCTGCTGGTCCGTCGGCTGGCTGGAGGCATGACAGTAATTGCACCGCTGGTTGCACCGCAAGGTTACGACCACCATGTGCAGGCCGGTGAAACTCTTCAGAAATTCCCTTTTGGTGCGGTACTTGGTGGCCAACAGATCGACAACCGGGGTGACCTCGGTGTCGGTCAGGAAGTGCTTGCCCTTTAAATCCAGAAAGATGTCGGAGGCGGGGTCTAATTCATAAGACACGAGTCGTTCGAAGGTCGGCCGATCCAGGAAAATAAACTCCCCCACTTCATTGACCACCAGCATCCGATTGCTTGCCATCGGAGAAAAGCGGAAGGGCATGAGGGTGTAGCGCTCAGTCACGGGCGACAATTCTCTTGACCTCGGCTTTAAGATCGTCCAGGGGGGCAAAGGCTTGCTGGACGATGAGGCGGCGAATCGCCCCGTAGCGCTTTTCCAGGTCAAGCCGGAGCTGCTGGTCGATGAGCTCGTTCATGAATTTATTCTCGATCTTTACCCGGTCGGTGTCCGGGCAGGAATTAAGAAATTCCAGGGTAATTTTGACATATCCGGCCTGAGCCGGCTCAACCCGGTTGGCGCATAATCCTGAGAGGGCGTAAGCGGCCGCGAAGACCGCCTCTTTTTCGTAAAGAGCCTTGCTGAGAGAGACTTCGAAACCGTTGGGTTTCCTTTTGACTTTAGTGTCCATCAGGGTTCCTTATAATTAATAACACGAAGCCGGGTGCGATACTCAATTATTATTTTCTATGGCTGTAAGGTAGACAAAGCACGTTGAATTACTGCAAATAACTCAATAGGGAAATCATCGAAGAGGTGATGTTTTCAAGTTTTTAGCGCTAAACAACTATGGGGAAGGAATGGCAGAATTATAACTTACCGTTGATGAGTCAGATTGAATAGCTCACGCCATTTGCAGCAATTAAATCAATTGCCCTTATTTAAAATTCGTAGGATTAACCTTAATATCTGAAGCCGTTATAATGTGAATAATGGGCCCGATGCGCGTAGTGAGCCCAGTGCGAGGTGTGGTTTCTATGAGAAAAATGGTTCCAATGTCTGGCTAATGTTAAGTCCTTCTCCTGGCTCATTTTAGGAATCATATCAGCGCTATGCTTCAAATACAGCGGCGTGGTGGTTTTAACCTCGTTAAGTTGATTTGCCTGCGGTTGGGGGATGGGGGTCGCAGAGGCGGGCCAGATGCCGAAAAAGGACAGAACTCCCAGAACAATGTAAGCTACTTTGGCCCCGATTTTTTTCATGGCGTCCTCCGGTAAAAACTGCTTCAAGGGGTCTCCGCTGCCAGGCCCGCTCCCGAACCACCACTTCCCTGCGGCCTATTTCCCCTCGGCCTCTGGGGGAAATTTCTTCTGCTCCCCTTATAATGAAACGGGGTTAGAAAGTCAACGGAAAATTGGGCCGGTCATGAAGGCAATGGATCGCCGGTTGAGAACCGTTAAGGCTCAGCGCCGTTGCCTCAATACGGGCTCATGGTATACTTCTGGTCGGCCAGGGGCACGTACCACTTGATGAAGTTGTAGTCGATGCCGGCGGGGGCCGGCTTGATGCCCCGGAAGCGCCGGGAGATGGCGGGCAGGGCGTCGGGGACGAAGAGGAAGGTGTAGGGCTGGTCCTCGGCCACGATCTCCTGGAAGCGGAAGTAGGCCTGCCGCCGCTTTTCCCGGTCGAAGGTGTGCCGCCCCTCCGCCAAAAGCTTGTCCACCTCGGGGTTTTTGTAACCGATGACGTTGAGTTCGCCGGGCTTGGTCTTGGTGGAACTCCAGATGTCGAACTGGTCCGGGTCCAGGCCGGTGTTCCAGCCCAACAGGATGGCCTCGAACCGCCCCTTTTCGATGAATTCTTTGAGGAAGGCGGCCCACTCCACCTGCCGGATCTTCACCAGGATGCCCACGGCCCGGAGCCGGCTCTGGATGATTTCGGCGGTGCGTTGCCGGGTATCGTTGCCCTGGTTGGTGAGGATGGTGAACGCAAAGGGGGCGCCGTCCTTGGTGAGAACCCCGTCGGCATTGGGGGTCCATCCCGCCGCGGCCAGTAAAGCCTTGGCCTTGTCCGGATCGTAGGGAAATTTGGGCACGTCGGGGTTATAGTACCAGGTGCCGGGCTTATACGGGCCGTAGGCCTCTTCTCCCAGGCCCATGAGCACCCCGTCGATGATCTCTTTTTTGTTGATGGCGTGGGTCAGGGCCTGGCGCACCCGCCGGTCCGCGAACCGGGAATCGTTCAGGTTGTATCCCAAGTAGATGTAAGAAAAGGGCATGTAGCGGTACTTCTGATACATCCTCTGGAACTTGGGGTACTCGGTCTGGCGGCTGTACTGGATGGGATTCAGGCCCATACGGTCGAGGTTACCGGCCTTGAGCTCCATGAACATGGTGGCTGTGTCCGGTTTTACCAGATAGATGTAGCCGTTGAGATAGGGGCGGCCCTCAAAATAATCGGGGTTGTATGCCAGGGCGATCTTTTCCCCGGCCCGCCACTCCTTGAAGATATAAGGGCCGGTGCCCACCGGGCGCCGCGCCAGGGGTGACTTGGTGAGGTCGACACCCGCCAGCAGGTGCCGGGGCAGGATGTTCAGGCCCCAGGAACCCAGGGCCGGGGCGAAGGGCTGGGGATAGGTGACCCGGAAGGTGTGGTCGTCCGGCGCCTCGGCCTTTTTCACCTGGAGATAGTCCCCGGAATAGGCCGTGGGGGTCTTGGGGTCCACCATCACCTGGTAGGTGAACAACACGTCTTGGGCCGTGAACGGGGCGCCGTCCTGCCACTTGACCCCATTGCGGAGATGGAAGGTGATGGTGAGCCCGTCCGGGGAGATGTCCCAGCTTTCGGCCAGGTCACCCACCAGGTTGAGGTCGCCGTCATACTTTACCAGACCGTTGTAAATCAGGGAGTTGATGGTGGCCGAGGCGGCGTCCACGGCCAGGGGAGGCAAAAGGGTGCTGGCGTCGCCGATGGAGGCGTCGATGAATAAATCGCCATAGGCCGGGCCGGTGTCCGGGCCGCCGTAGGTTTTTTCCGCTTCCTGGGCCTTGCAGCCGGGGAGGAGCGCGGCCATAAAAGCTATCAGCAGCAGGAAAACCAACCGCTTCCACCCATCAAGCCCCTGGTTTGCCAAACCGAATCTCATTTTATAACCTCAAATGGCACAGGCCTCTGGCGGTGTGCCCGGGCTGTAAGTCCGGGCCACCAAAGTTCCTGTATAGCCGTAGGGGCGGGTTTGAAACCCGCCCCTACCGTGGGATAGACGGACTTCATGGAGCCGAGGCCAGATTTTCTCTTGCCCCGGGCCCGCCTTTTAGATACATTTAACAAGTCGGGACGTGGCTCAGCCTGGTAGAGCACAGCGTTCGGGACGCTGGGGTCGGAGGTTCAAATCCTCTCGTCCCGACCATAATTATGAAGGGAAACCGCCTCATTGAGGCGGTTTTTTAATTTCAATTTAAGGTAATATACCTTTTTAATGAGTATTGTTGAATAACTCTATTGAATAATATGAATTGTTTTTGCGGTGTATCAAAACCTATATCTCTTATCAATTCTAATAAATAACGACCTTCTGAAGCAACCTTTGGATAATTCTGCTCAAACCATGATTCAAACCTATTATCCATTTTTGCAACCTCTTTATTCAATGATGACTCTCTCTCCAGTATATGACCTGCATAATTGATAACCCAGTGAACTCTGCCTAAATGGTCAGTAGGTTCAGGAGGGATAGCTTTTAGCTGATATAAAGTTTCTTTCAATTCTCGTTCATATTCTTGTGATAAATCAAAACCATAACGCCTAAGATTCAGATTAACATTAGGATCATGAATCATACTATTTAATGCTGAAGATAGATTTTCATATTTTCTTTCTCTAAACCCGACGTGATGAAACCCTTTTGTATCATCGACACAATGCTGCAATTCGTGGGCAATCTTTACAGCATCTTTAAGAATTGGCGGAATATTTTTGAGGCGTATTACGAAATCTCCCGTATCTAATTTGGTGGCTCGATAGTTAATTCCTATAGGTAAGGATAAATCATGTGCCCAAAGAACGCTGTTAATGATTTTAATTCTTTCATTTTGATAGAATAAAAAAAACTCTTTAGATGACTGTAACAATTCGGCAATTACAAAATCTTCTGGGTATGTTTTCCAAGGGAGGATATTGGAAGATTGAGAAGTTTTCCCCAGGCAACATTTTTTATACTTTTTTCCGCTTCCGCAAGGACACGGTAGATTTCTGCCCACTTTTGCCATACTAAGAGATATCCCGCTTCATCTGCTCGAATTCGTCTTTGCTGATTTCCCCTTTGGCGTAACGTTTTTTCAGGATATCCAGGGCGGTTTCGCCTTCGGGGGTGCGGCCTTGTTCCCAGGGCTTTTGGGCGCCGCGGCGGCCGAAGATGAAGTAGAGGCACAGGCCGATGATGACGATCCAGAAGATGGGCATGAACATGGGAAACATCCACATGTGCCATTGCCAGAAATAGTCATGGGGCATTATAGGCCTCCTTCAAGCACAAGCGGGACACCTGCGCCACCGGCAATCTCAAGGGCGACCCATCGGGTCGCCCCTACTTAAGGGTTTGGGGCCCAGGCGTTATGGTCCAAAATATCGGCAGCGCCGCCCGGTTACTTGGTGGCGACACAAAACAGGTTTTGGCTGAAAATCATGCCGGAATCCATTACTCCGGTCTCCACTGCGATATACGACCTCAATAACCCTCTGATAACCTTCCATAAAAACCAACGGATACCGCTTTTCAGGCCGTGCGGGACCGGCTGGTCCTCATAGCAGGAGATCTGAGAAAATCCGCACACCTGGCACAATTGGGTCATGGATTCTCGGGTCACGGCCAGTTCGTGGGTAAAATCCCCGTAGAGAATCCGGCCACAGAAGGGCGAGGCCCCATTCGGGGCATGGATGATTAATTTTCCGCCGGTCTTCAATACCCGATAGATCTGATCCAGGCAACCGAGCAGTTCAGTCTTGGTAAAATGTTCGATGACATCAAAGGCGATGACCACATCCTTGGAATCGGCTGGAATAGTGTCGAGAACCTGGAGCACATCCCCTTCGATGACGCCGGTTATACCCCGCCGGCCGGCCTCGGCCACTTGCGCCGCCGAACAATCGATCCCCGCCGTGTTGTGGTAACCTACCTGCCGGGCAAAATAAAGCATGGCCCCATGACCGCAACCCACGTCGAGGATAGCCGCATCTTTATCCGGAGGAAAGTGCTGCCGAATCAGGTTGAGGAGGTGCGCCGCCCTGGGATCCAGCCGGTCGACCTCCTCAACACCCTGGCCTTGCGCCCCGGCCGCTAAATAATGTTGGTACAGGCGTTGGCGATACGCTTCCATCTTAACCAACCTCTTCATACGTTTTGGCGGTCAATGCGCAATTTTCGTAGGGGGGAACCTGCGTGTCCCCAAGAGAGGGCTCTGGTGCCGTTAGCTCACTCGTAAAGCCTGAAACGGTTGGTGGGGCGGGATTCCTCGCCCGCCACTCAACTGGATTGATGGTGCGTAGAACGCACCCTACGAAAGACTGCCCTGGAACCGTCAGTGCCCCCGTAAACCATGAAAATACGCCCTTCCGACCCTGAGGCGGCAAGTATGCTTTATGAACCGAACCTTGAACCTCTCTACCGCAGGCGCCAGCGCGGGCCGGCCGGAGTGTCGGTGATCTCGACATCCCGGGCGGCCAGTTCATCCCGGATCTGATCCGCCGCGGCCCAATCCCGGCGTTTGCGGGCCTCTTCCCGGGCCGTAAGGAGCGCCTCGATCCCCTCATCCCCGGCCTCTGCCGGCGGCGCCAGGTTCATCACCCCCAGGACTTCGTCCAGTTCCTGGAAACGGGTCAGGACGGCGGTGGCCGCTGCGTGCCCCAGACGGCCATGGTCGATGTCGGTGTGGAATTCCCCCACCGCGGCGAACACCGCCGACAGGAACCGGGAAATGTTGAGGTCGTCATCCAGGGCGGCGACGCACTCCTTTTTCAGCAAAAAGAGGCGCTCTTCGATGGCCGGAGTAAGCGGGGCCTCGCCGGTTATCAGGGCCAGGCGCTCCAGAAAGTTGTCCAGGCGGGTCCGGGCCACGGCCGCGGCCTTAAGGTTGGTGCCGCTTACCGCCAGGGGCTTGCGGTAGTGGGCCGCCAGGAGAAAATAGCGCACCTCCTCGCCCCGGTAGCCCTGGGCCATCAGGTCCCGCACCGTGACCGGACCCGCCTCTTTCAGGGGGTGGCCGTCTTTCAGGACCTGCTCGCAGTGGAGCCAGGCCCGGGCCTTGGGCTTGCCCGTGGCCGCGGTGAACAGGGCGTTTTCGTTTTCATCGTGGGGAAAGAGCGTTTCCACGCTACCCACATGAAAATCCACGGTTTCTCCCGGGTGTTTCAGGGCCATGGCCGCGGATTCCAGGTGCCAGCTGGGCCGCACCTGACCCCAGGGGGTGGTGTAGTAGAGGCCCTTTTTCAGTTCCGCCAGCTTGGCGCGTTTTAACAGGGTGAAATCCCGGGGGTTTTCCTTGGCGTACTCGTCCAGATCCACGGTTTTGCCCACCCGAATCTTGCTGAGGTCCACTCCGGAGAGACGCCCGTAGTCCTTGAAGCGTGAAATGTCGAAATAGACCGAGCGCAATTTTTCATAGGCGAAGCCCCGCTCCAGGAGCTTCCGGGTGAGGGCGACCATATCGTCGATGTGGTCCGAGGCCAGGGGGTAGAGCACGTCGCCCTTAATGCGCAAGGCTTCCATATCCTGGAAGAATTCCTGCCGAAAGTGCCCGGTGAATTCCTGCAGGTTCTGGTTGGCGGCCGCGGCCCCGGCCATGGCCCGGTCATCCAGGTCGATGAGGCTTACCACCTGCTTGACCTTGAAGCCCCGGAACCTGAGGTAACGGCGAAGCAGGTCGGCCACCGCCAGGCGCCGGGCCACACCCAGGGAGAGGTGGCCGTAAAGGGCCGGGCCGTCGGCAAAGATGGTGGCTTCACCGACGCGCCGGGGCTCGAAGGCCTCCTTGGCCCGGGCCAACGTGTTGTAAAAGCGGAGGGTGGGGGCCTCCTTTTCGGTGAACAGGGAGGTGGAGAGGTAGCGTTCGCCGCTGTCAGGGGCCATGGCCACGATGAGGCCGCCCTCCAACTCCCGGGCCTTGCGGATGGCCACGGCCACCGCCGCTCCGGAACTCATGCCCAGGAACAGGCCTTCCTGGCGGGCCATTCTCCGGGCCGTCTCATAGGCCTCCTCGTCTTCGATGTTAACGATCTCATCCGCCTTGGTCTTATTGAAAATCCCCGGCTTATAAGACTCCTTCATATTTTTCAGACCCTGGATGGCGTGGCCCAGGAAGGGCTCCACTCCCACCACCTGGATGTCGGGATTGAAGCGTTTCATGCCCTCATAGAGACCCATGAGGGTCCCGGTGGTGCCCATGGTCACCACCACCATGGTGACCTTGCCTTCGGTCTGCTCCCAGATCTCCCGGCAGGTGGACTCATGGGAATGGGGATTGTCGGGGTTATTGAACTGGTCCGCCAGAAAATACTTGTCCGGATTTTCCCGGGCCATCCGGTAGACCTCTTCGATGGCCCCGTCGGTCCCCAGGTGGGCCGGGGTCAGCAGGAGTTCGGCCCCCATGCCCTTGAGAATGCGTTTGCGCTCCAGGCTGGCGGACTCGGGCATGGTCAGGAGCAGGCGATAACCCTTGACGGCGCACACCATGGCCAGACCGATGCCGGTATTGCCGCTGGTGGCTTCGATGATGGTCTTATCGGGGGTCAGATCGCCCGCGGCCTCCGCCGCCTCGATCATGGCCAGGGCCGGGCGGTCCTTGACGGACCCGCCGGGATTGAAATATTCCAGCTTGACGTAAATCTCCACCTGCGGATGGGGATTGAGGCGGTTCAGACGGACAATGGGGGTCTGCCCGACAAGCTCCAGTACGTTATTGGCCTTGCGCAGCATAGCGGGATTCGAACTCCTACGTTGGCGGCGAGGCGCCGTATTAAGTTCCTTCCTCCTTACCCGCGGCGACACACGTTCCCGGGCTCTCCATTTCTTCGGCCAGATAATTATTGATCAGATTAATCAAGGCGAGGACGAAAAACCGGCGGGCCTCGGGCGCATCGTGCATCACTTCCATAAGCCGGTAAATCAGCCCCAGGATTACCAGCCCCGCCTGGGAAGGGGAAACACCCTCCCGGTTGAAGCGTTCCAGAATCTCATTCACCAGGGGACGGACGTTCTCCTCCATCTCTGCATCGGAGGCAATATGCGCGGTATCGATTTCAGTCATGGATTGATCCTTGGAGTTTCCCAAAACTCTTTATTTATAAGGGAAAACCTACCATATTCCCTAACGGTTTGCAAACCCGGGCAACCGGGGTCGCGGTGGTTTTCCTGGCCGAAGTCAGGGACTCGTCTACCAGGACATCGCCCCGGGCGCCCCCCCATTCCGAGCAGCAATCAATAAGGTGGCACAGGCTTTCCAGCCTGTCCAGACGCAGAGCCGTATGAGACTACGCCCAATCATGAAACTCATCGTAGCGGCGATTCGCAAACCACCCCTTTGGCTGCACTTCTACGGTAAAGCCCGCGGCTGCCAAAATAGCACTTCGACCCAACTCGCTATAAAAAACCCGGAGCGATCAGGGGCAGCAGGAAGAACCAAACACCGGTGCTCAACGATGCGGAAGTCGCAATTATGTTTAATTTTCCCGCCAGGACGTTCAGCAATCATTACTCTCTCTTATAAATAAAAAATAAAATTGATTACAAGTAAGATGCTTAAACCGTTAGATAAATTTCTGACCTTAGCCCAATGGTACGGTATTTGCTTTATTATAGCGTTAAATTCAAGAGCGGTTGCGGCTGGCCGGCGGTCAAAAATTTGGCACATCCGGAATTCCCCGCCAGGTCGGCTGAGATCCCCACATTTTCGCTTATGGTGAGGTTTGGTGATGAAAGTTAAAGCGAACACCCCCCAGAGCTTTGTCAAGATGGAGGAGGCCCGGAGGATGATGGACCGGGGTCAATACCAGGAGTCCCTGGTGCTGGCGTTGGATGCGTTGTTACAAGAATTGGACATTCTGCGGAGGTCCCTCCTGGCCTTGCAAAACGTGACCCGGTCGGAATTGCCGGCCGCAAACGCCCCGGCCCAGGAAGAGCCGCCACACCTCGAACCCTCCTGGCTGCCCCAAGTCAAACCGCGGGTCTTGCATTGAAGGCCAAGATTTTCTGCCGCCAGCCGGCCACCCTGGTAAAACTCTAGTCTGAAAAAGTCTTTATATCGGTGGCACAGGCTTTCCAGCCTGTGCGGACCGTCTGGCGGCGCGGAAGCCCGCCCCACTGACTCTTCATGCTTTACGGGTTGAACCACTGGACCTATGAGGAACTGCCTTGAAAAGTTCTTATTATGTGGTGGCACAGGCGTCTCGCCTGTGCGGGCTTAATGGCGGGCGAGACGCCCGCCCTACAAATTTTCATGATTTACGGTTGGGCCAACGGCCCATGCGCTACTGCCTTAAAGAGTTCTCGTAGGGGCGGTTGGCCAACCTCCAGGTCCACTAAGTTTGCCTCCCGGGCTCAGATTTGATAAACTGACAAGGCCTGACGTTCCTAACGGAGCGAAAGGCCAAATTTCTTTTTGGGAACTCCGGCCTTGTCTGCTGACCTCGATAAACTCCGCATTCAGCGCCCGGGGGAAGGCCCCCCGGCGGCCGCCTTTTCCCGGACCCGCCTGATCATAATTTTCTTGGGCCTGATCCTGGCGGGACTCGCCGGGCTCTACCTGTGGGGTCCCCTCCAGGGGGCGACCGAGGTCACTACCACGGTGGCGGCTCGCCTCCACCCGGCCCAGGCCTACACGGTCTTGAACGCCAGCGGCTACGTGGTGGCCCAGCGCAAGGCCGCGGTGTCCTCCAAGAGCACCGGCCGACTGGTCTTCCTCGGGGTGGAGGAAGGTAGCCGGGTCAAAAAAGGCCAGATACTGGCCTCCCTGGAGAATGAGGATTTGATCGCCTCCCGGGACCAGGCCGTCGCCCAGGTGCAACAGGCCCAAGCCGACCTGGGCACCGCTCAGGCAGAACTGGCCGACGCCCGTCTTCAATATCGGCGCTATAAAACCCTGGTAGCGCAAGACCTCATTCCCAAGCAGGACTTCGATACCGCCGTGGCCCGCGACGCTAAAGCCAAGGCCGGGGTGGCCGCGGCCCAGGCCCGCATCAAGGTGGCCCGGGCCGGGCTGGCCAATACCCAGGCGGCCCTGGAATATTCCTACATCCGCGGCCCCTTCGACGGGGTGGTGACCACCAAATATGCCGAGGTGGGGGAAGTGGTGGCCCCCTTCGGCGCCGCCGCCAATGCCCGGGCCGCGGTGGTGACCATGGCCGACCTCAACTCCCTGATGGTGGAGGTGGACGTGGCGGAGTCCAACCTGGACAAGGTGCGCCTGGGGCAACCCTGTGAGATTTCCCTGGACGCGATTCCCGACCGGCGCTTTACCGGCGAGGTCCACATGATTGTCCCCACCGCCGACCGGACCAAGGCCACTGTCCTCACCAAGGTAAAATTTTTGGAGAACGACGACCGCATCCTGCCGGAAATGAGCGCCAAGGTGGCCTTTCTCTCCCAACCTCTGGACCCGCAGGCGCGCCAGCCCCGCTTAACCATCCCCAAAGGCGCCCTCATCACCCGGGAAGGCCGCACCTACGCCTTTCTGGTGACCGGCAACCGGGTAAAGCTGGTCACCGTCACCCCGGGAGCCGCCATGAACGATCTGGTGGAAATCGCCGCCGGCCTTAAGGAAGGCGACCGGGTGGTCTTGAACCCGCCTGCCGCCTTGAAGGACGGCTCCCGGGTAAAAGTCAAAGAGTCATGACGGAAAACCCGGCGCTCGCCCCGGCCCCGGTGGTAGAAATCGCCCACCTGAATAAATCCTATCGGCGGGGCAGCCAGGTGCTGCCGGTCCTCCAGGATATCAGCCTCACCATCCAGGCTGGGGAATTTTTGGCCCTCATGGGGCCTTCCGGGTCCGGAAAAACCACCTTACTCAACCTCATTGCCGGGTTGGACCGCCCGGACTCCGGCCACCTCACGGTGCACGGCATCAATCTCCCGGCCCTCACCGAGTCCCAGTTGGCGGATTGGCGGGCCGCCAACGTGGGCTTCATCTTCCAGTTTTATCAGCTCATCCCGGTCCTCACGGCCTATGAAAATGTGGAACTGCCACTGCTGCTCACCCGTCTGTCCCGGCGGGAGCGTCAGGAACACGTGGACCTGGTCTTGGAACTGGTGAATCTCAGCGACCGCCAAAAGCACTACCCGGGCCAGCTTTCCGGCGGCCAGCAGCAGCGGGTGGCCATCGCCCGGGCCCTGGTCACCGACCCCACCCTCATCGCTGCGGATGAGCCCACCGGCGACCTGGACAAAAAATCCGCCGGGGAAATCATGGACCTGTTGACTCAGTTGAACCGCGAGTTCCAGAAGACCATCATCATCGTTACCCACGACCCGGACGCCGCCGCCCACGCCAGCCACATCCGCCGCCTCATCAAGGGCCAGTTGCTGGACGAATCCGAGACACAGGAGGATTAAGCGGCCCCGGCCTGGGTGAATTTGCGGTAGGGGGATTTACGTCATGGACATTGCGGGCCCCATTCCGAAGAATGTCCGGGGCCGGTTTTATCACCTCGACTGCGCCCCCGGGGACCTGGCCCCCTATATCCTGACCTGCGGCGACCCGGATCGAGCCCAGGCCATCGCCCGCCGGCTCACCCGGGTGGATATGCGCCGGAAAAACCGGGAGTTTCTCACCTATACCGGCATCTACCAGAACATCCCGGTCTCGGTCATGGCCACCGGCATCGGCGCCCCGGCCAGCGCCATTGCCATCGTCGAAGCGGCCAACTGCGTCACCCCGGTGACCTTTATCCGCCTGGGCACCTGCGGGGCGCTCCAGGGCGATATCCAGGTGGGGGATCTGGTCATCACCGCCTCGGCCCGGCGGGACGAAAATACCACCCATGCCTATGCCTCGGCGGATATCGTCCCCCAGGCCGCCCCGGAGGTCGTCGCGGCCCTGACCGCGGCGGCCAGGACCCTCAAAGCGCCCTGTCATGTGGGCCTCACCTGTACCACGGCGGATTTTTACGCCGGCCAGGGCCGGGAGGCTCCGGGGTTTCCCGGCCTGGACCCCCACAAGGTGGCCCGTCTCAGCCAGGCCGGGGTCCTCAACCTGGAGATGGAGATGTCCGCCTACCTGACCCTGGCCGCGGTTTCCACCTATCGGGTCCGGGCCGGAGGCGTCTGCCTGGTCCTCAATAACCGGGTGACCGGGCAGGGGATTACCTCCGCATCAGCCCGCCGCCGCGCCGAAGGCCGCCTCATCGACGTGGGCTTGCTGGCCTTAACCATACTGGCGGCGGAAGATCAACGGGAGCCACAATTATAGTGGCACGGGCGTCTCGCCGGTGATCTCACATAGGGCGGGAAAGCGTAGCGCATCCCGCCTTGTCGCCTGGTTTCCAAGCTGAACTTGGGACCCAGAGGTGGTGCGCCGGTCGCACCCTACAAATATACGTGGGCACCGGCTGGAAAGCCTGTGCCCCCACAAAAAACTGACTACTGACCACTGGAACCTGGAACCTGGCCCCGTGTTAAAGCTCACCTGGCGCAATACCATCCGGCACCCGTCACGAGCCGCGCTCACCATCCTGGGCATGGCGGTGGCGGTGCTGGCCTTTTGTCTGCTGCGCACCGTGGTGGCGGCCTGGTATTCCGGGGTGAGCGCCGCCTCCCCGGCCCGCCTGGTGACCCGGAACGCCATCTCCCTGGTCTTTCCCCTGCCCATAGCCTATCTGCCCAAGGTTCAGGCCATTCCCGGCATTGTCAACGTGGCTTACGGCTGCTGGTTCGGCGGCCACTACATCGACGAGCGGCATTTCTTCCCCACGTTTGCCGTGGAGGTCCGCCGCTACCTCTCCAACTATCCCGAGTACGTCATCCCCGAGGACCAGAAGCTGGCCTTCATTAAGGACCGCCGGGGCGCCGCGGTGGGCCGGGCCCTGGCCACCCGGTACGGCTGGAAGCTGGGAGACCCCGTCATTATCAAGGGCACTATTTACCCCGGCGATTGGCAGTTCATCATCCGGGCCATCTATACCGGCGCCGAACCTACCACCGACGAATCCCGGTTCTTTTTCCACTGGGATTACCTCAATGAGTCGTTGAAGAAGAGCGGCTCCAGCCGGGCCGATACGGTGGGGTGGTTTCTCATCAAGGTGGCCCGCCCGGACCTGGCCCCCCAGGTTTCGGCCCAGGTGGACGGGCTGTTCAAAAACAGCCTGGCCGAGACCCTGACGGAAACCGAACAGGCCTTCGCCCTGGGCTTCGTGTCCATGACCTCAGCCATTCTCCTGGCTATCGAGGTGGTGTCCTGGGTGGTCATCGGCGTCATTCTCATCGTGCTGGCCAACACCATGGCCATGAACGCCCGGGAACGCCGGGGGGAGTATGCCGTCCTCAAGACCATGGGCTTCAAGGCCCGGCACCTGGCCGGCCTCATCTTCGGGGAATCCCTGATCCTGGCCCTGGCCGGGGGCCTGGTGGGGGAGGCCCTGACCTTCCCGGCGGTGCATTTCTTTAA
>Ga0351887_10100_pt1 | contig 26148 bp, 21 predicted proteins | sample TotcelFGM3001L15_FD_206760 | JGI IMG/M metagenome (GOLD analysis project Ga0351887, IMG submission 206760) | Enriched cells from coal bed in the Powder River Basin, Montana, United States - Total cells FGM rep3 HSBNCT.FGM.300.1.L15 ...
TGGCTACGCGGATCGTCTCATCAATTGTTTGTTTCTGACAAAAAGGGAGTTGGAGGGTGATGAGCCCACGCCGCGAGACGAACAATGTGACTGTTTCAATCCCCTGGGAGATTTCGTCAAGGGGAAATGCCTCGTATAATAGACAGACTGTTATCCAATCTCTCATTTTGAGCGGAGCGCGTATCATTGAAGAAAAGTGTCCTGTCTTTGTGGGATGTGAGGACAAACTTGCGTGGCGGTTTCAGCCCGACTTTAGTACGTTGTTAGAACTGTTTCGGTTTCCAAGACGGCTGGTGGTTGTTGTGCATCGGTCGCCGACGAGCTTTCGTGGAAAACGAGATCGACTTTTACTTCCCATTCTTACGTGTGCTCTCAGGCGAGCTGCCCAGCTAGTCGTTTTGGATAGCGACACCTTGTTTTCGCTTTATGAGATGGGTTTTACGCCCGATCAGGTCACGTTTCTCCCATATCCGGTTGATCACGAGTTTTTCAAGCCTTCTGCTCTTCTTCTTGGGGACACAATTTTTTGCCCAGGCGACCATTTGCGTGACGAGCGGATAGTGAGCGCAATTCAGGATGCGGGTCTTGCGCAGGTGATCCGTTCGAGCCGAAACAAGTCAGTCGCGGAGTATCATGGGCGGCTTGGAAACGGCGTTCTTGTCGTTCAGTGCCAGAAAATGTCAGAGATCTTGGACCTTTATCATCGGAGCCGGGTCGTTGTATTGCCAGTTGTTCCGGACGTGATACCGGCCGGGATTACGGCGATGCTCGAGGCGATGTCCTGCCAACGTGTTGTTGTCGTCCCAAATGGGAAGGCGGCTGCTGGTAATCTGGAACATGGCGAGACAGGGATTGTACTGGGAGACCGATCTCCAGCCGCCTGGGTTCGGTGCATCCATGAACTTTGGCATTCTGATTCTGCCCTGGAGCGAATCGGGAACGCCGCGAGAAAAGCCATCATCGCAAGACATAGTCTGACAGCTTGTGGCAAGAGTTGGTCAGAGGTATGGCGCAAAGCGAGTGCGCGAATGACGCAGCAATGATGTAGATCATGAGCGATCGAATGGGGAAAACACTCATTAGGGTATCTGGCCGTTTACGAGTGAGCGCGGCACACGTGCGAGGTGTGATAGTCGCTCTGATGCCAGGACTGTTCTTTCGGCATGTTGGTTGGGGTACCGCATTCTTCGGCTGGCCGCGGCTTGCGTACTGGGGCACCGACATCCAAATTGGTCGCAGATGCATGGTTGGCAAGGGCGTGTTTCTGTCAGTTGGCCCTCGGGGAACTGTCAGCATCGGCGATAGTTGTTCAGTCAATGACTACTGCTACATAACGTGTCTCGAACGAATAGCTATTGGGAAGGGGACTGCGATTGGAGAGTTCGTGTCCATTCGTGATTACGATCATGAGTTTGATGGGCATCAGTCGGTACGCGAGCTCGGATTTCGGATTTCGCCAATCACAATTGGCGAGAACGTGTGGATTGGACGAGGCGTAATGATCTGCCGAGGGATATCTATTGGTGACGGTGCCGTGATTGGAGCAAACAGTGTTGTGACACGAGACATTCCTGCTGGTTCTGTTGCTGTCGGCGCGCCAGCTCGGGTGATTCGTCCATCTTCCCTACCAGAATCATCGGTTTGATGATCTTGCAATAAGTACAGCTTAAGGTCGGGGCGTTTTTGCCTGGCATCATTTGCGGCGAGCGTGTTACCCGCGAACGAGTTACGACGAGGCATCTCTCAACGGGGCGGCGCGACGATGAGCGAACGGTATGTGGGGACAACCGCCTTGATCTGGCCGCGGTTTGGACCGTATCATCTAGCTCGACTGGACGCAGCCGGCCAGCGGTTCGGTCGCGAAGGTCGCCATGTCGTTGGGATTGAAATCGCGCGAACAGACAGTACGTACGGGTGGAACGTGGCAGAGGGGGCAGCGTCGTTCGAGCGGATAACCATCTTCTCGAGCGCATACGATGCCTTGTCGCCCCGTCAAATCGCACGCGCGGTGTACGAGACCCTTGACCGACTCACACCCTCCGCAGTGGCAACGGTAGGCTGGTCCTTTCCAGAAGCGCGGGCTGGGCTGCACTGGTGTTGGCGAAACGGAAGGGGTGCCATCGTCATGTCAGAGAGCAAGCGTGACGATGCCCCTCGGATGTGGTGGAAGGAATGGGTGAAACGCCGATTCATCCGCCGATTCGACGCTGCCTTGGTGGGCGGCACGCCGCACGCTGAGTATGCCGCAGAACTGGGAATTCCCGTAGAACGGGTTTTTTTAGGGCACAATGCCGTTGACAACGCCTACTTCGACAAGGAAAGCAGGACGGCGCGGGCAGATGCCGTGCGTCTGCGGGCGGAACTCAACCTGCCCGAGAAATTTTTCCTGTCCGTCGGCCGTTTTGTTCCTAAAAAGAACCTGTACCGTTTGCTTGAAGGCTACGCCGCGTATCGGACCCGATCACCCAATCCTTGGGGCCTAGTCTTGTGCGGCGGCGGCGAGTTAGGTAACGAACTTGTTGATTTGGCTAACCGGATGAAGCTCGTCGGTGTCAGCTGGCCAGGTTTCACGCAGGTGGATCTGCTGCCTTCCTTTTACGGGTTGGCCTCTGCATTCGTCTTGCCAAGTACGGTCGAGCAGTGGGGCCTTGTGGTGAACGAGGCGATGGCCAGCGGATTGCCCGTGCTCGTGTCTAGGACGGCCGGCTGTCGCTACGATTTGGTGGAGCAGGGGAGCAATGGCTTTCTGTTTGATCCGTTCCACGTGGAGGGTATCGGGCGAGCGATGCACCAGATGGCCGATCTCTCGGACGACGCGCGACAAGCAATGGGGCAGCGGTCCCGCGAGATAGTTGGCCAATGGGGGCCCGAGCGGTTTGCCGAAGGACTGTGGCAGGCGACATGTGCGGCTCTCAACGCTCGAGGCGCTCGCCACTCGTTAGCAACTAATTTCTTCGTCAGTTTTTTAGCCCATCCCTGGATGCTGAGGGGAAAGAACTCGCGATGAGGATACTTCATTGTATCAGCGGATTGAGTGCTGACAGCGGCGGGCCCGCGCGTAGCGTGCCGGCTTTGGCAGACGCGGTGGCGCGGATCGGCACGGAAGTCCAACTGGCATATGTTTCAGCGGCGCAAGATGTGGAACTGAACGGCAACATGGCCTCTCCGTTGCCATGCCAGCCGTCCTGGCCGCGGACGCTGGGGGCGTCGCGCGAACTTCGCCGACGACTGATCGGGGGTGAGAGATTCGACATCTACCACGCCCACGGGCTCTGGGAATTTGCAAGTAGCTACACAGCCCAGGCAGCTCGTCGTAATAACGCTCCGTTCCTGCTCACGCCCCGCGGGATGTTGGAGCCCTGGGCGCTGTCCCGCTCTCGGTGGCAGAAACGGGCACTTGGATGGTTGTATCAAAACCGCGATCTTCACCACGCCGACTGTTTGCACGCGATCACCACATGCGAAGTTGAGAGCTTCCGGGCGTACGGACTGAAAAACCCTATCGCCGTCGTGCCGAACGGTGTAGATCTGGCGTCGTGCGCAAACTTAGATGCGCTCAGAGGCCGCGCAGCGGACCTGTACCCAATGACTCGTGACCGTTCGATCGCCTTGTTTCTTTCGCGTCTGCACCCCAAGAAAGGCTTGTTGCACTTAATGGAGGCTTGGGCAAACGTTCACCCCGAACATCCGAACTGGATCTTGCTGGTGACCGGTCCGGACGATCTGGGGCATCAAGCTGAGGTCGAGCGCAAAGTCGCGAGACTGGGCATCAGCAGCTCGGTCTTGTTCACCGGGCCGATGTATGGCGAGGACAAGATAGCGGCTCTGGCGGCTGCCAAGTGTTTTGTATTGCCGTCGTTCAGCGAGGGATTCAGCATGGCCGTACTCGAGGCACTGGCGTGGCGTCTGCCCGTGCTAATCACGCCTGGCTGCAACTTTCCTGAAGTGGTGACAGCCGACGCCGGTGTGATGATCGAGCCAAACGCTCGCGGCACCGCGGAGGGGCTTCGCCGTCTGATGAGACTTAGTGAAAGCGAGCGGGTTGCCATGGGCAAGAGAGGACGGCAGCTTGTGGAGGAACGCTATACATGGCATCGCGTTGGCGCACAAATGATTGATGTTTACGAGTGGTTGCTGAATGGCGGAAAGCGTCCGGAGTGCGTGGTGCTATGAGCGAAGCCAACGAGCGGCGAGTTCTCGATGAAGGCGCACTAGTGACGAGCGAGCGGCGCATTGTGGTAGATGTAACCGACTGCCCGTCCGAACACAGCTTCGCCAACAAGTTGGCCCGAGCGTTATGGGGCATCGTCTGGATGACTCTCTTTCGAGCAAGCCCGAAGATCTGTCACAGCTGGCGACGATTTCTGCTGCGATTGTTTGGCGCTCAAATCGCCCGCACCGCCTATGTCTACCCGAGCTGCCGGATTTGGGCACCATGGAACCTGAAAATGGGCGATTATTCGTGCCTGTCTCATCACGTGGACTGCTACTGTGTGAATGAGGTGCGAATCGGCGCGCACGCCACCGTGTCGCAGTACAGCTATCTCTGTACGGCGTCGCACGATGAGAGCGACCCCGGCATGAAACTTATCACTGCGCCAATCACCATCGCCGACCAAGCATGGATATCCGCGGACGTCTTCGTGGGGCCGGGAGTAACGGTCGGAGAAGGCACTGTCGTGGGCGCGCGCTCGTCGGTCTTCAAGAGCTTGCCACCCTGGCAGATCTGCTACGGATCGCCCGCCCGGGCAGTGCGTCAGAGGATCTTGCGCAATTCTGCACACGAGGGACCGTCATGAGGGCCTTGGTCCTCATGCTGACGGCGAAGGAAGAGTGGAACGTACTGGAAGGGGAACGAGTCTGTGGCGTCACGGAACGCGGTGGACGGGTTCGTTTCAGCATCCCTGACCGCACCAAGCCGTTGCCACCGTTCTGCAGCGACAGTCATCAATAGGGTATACTGCTTTGAACAATTTCTCGCAACAAAAGCTCCCGGTCAGTGTTTTAGTACCGGTCAAGAACGAGGTAGCAAACCTCGAACGCTGTTTGAGCCATTTGCAGTGGGCTGATGAGATTTTCGTCGTCGACTCACAGAGCACGGACGGTACGGGGGAAAAAGCGGAGCAAATGGGAGCCAAGCTCGTGCAATTCCATTTTAACGGAACTTACCCTAAGAAGAAGAATTGGTCGTTGGAGAACCTTCCGTTTCGAAACGAATGGGTGCTGATCGTCGATGCGGATGAAGTCATTCCTCCACAGCTACAACGCGAGATCGCCGACACGCTGGCCGCGCCGGAGGTCGATGGGTACTATCTGCATTTTCGATACATGTTTCTGAACCGCGAAATCAAACACTGTGGTTACTCCAGCCTTTGGGTTTGCCGCTTGTTTCGGCACCGCCTTGGGCGGTACGAGCGGATGCCGGTAAACGCGACAAGCCAGACCGGCGATAACGAGGCGCATGAGCACATTGTCTTGAAGGGACGCACCGGCCGAATGAAGACCAGCGTCTTGCATTATGCTTATCCAAGTATCAGCTCATGGGTAGAGAAACACAACCGATACTCGAATTGGGAAGCGGAACTGTACGACCAGTTTCGACGGAATGCGTTTCGTGAACAGGAAGGCAGCCTGCCCCTGAAGCTTCGATTGAAGCGGAAACTCAAGTCGCTCTATTTGCGTCTGCCATTTCGGTACGTGGTTCGTTTTGTTTATGGCTATATTCTGCGGCTTGGTTTTCTCGATGGAAAACCAGGATTTATTTTGTGTGGTCTGGTCAGCTTCTATGATTTTTTGTCTGCCGCCAAAGTTGCAGAGCAAGAGCTGATGGCTGATAAAGATCTGCCCAGCGACCGTGGTTCCTCGGAGGAAGAACCTTGATCGTCACATGCCGTTAAATGTTTCACTGCCTGATTTTGTTTTCTTGAGAGGAGTCTTGGACTATGCATGCCCTTGTCACAGGCGGCGCCGGCTTTATTGGGTCGCATCTCACTGACTACTTGATCGATAACGGTTGGAATGTGTGCGTCGTCGACGACCTCTCGACAGGCCGATACGAGAATGTCGCACATCGGGAAGGCTCTGAAAACTTCAGCTTGATTATTGACACCGTACTTAATCGCGGATTGATGGAGCAACTTATTAGATCCGCCGATGTTGTCTTTCATCTGGCTTCGGCCGTCGGCGTCCAGCTGATCATTGACGAGCCGGTGAAGACGATCGAGACGATCGTCGAGGGCACGGAAACGGTACTTGCGTTTGCGAGACGTTACAGGAAGCGAACCCTGATCACCAGTACGTCGGAAGTCTACGGCAAGGCGAGCACTTGTCCGTTTTCGGAAGGGGACGACACAGTACAGGGCCCGACGACGACCCGGCGCTGGGCCTACGCGGCCGCGAAGGCGTTGGACGAATTCTTGGCCCTGGCCCACTGGTACGAGACGCGTTTGCCGGTAGCCTGTGTTCGACTGTTCAACACCGTCGGTCCCCGTCAAACCGGGCAGTACGGGATGGTGATCCCACGTTTCGTCAGCCAGGCTTTGGCGGGACAACCGATCACGGTTTTTGGCGATGGTAACCAGACCCGTTCGTTCTGTCACGTCAGCGACGTTGTTCCGGCCCTCGTGGGGCTCGCAACCTGCCCGGATGCCTATGGAAAAGTAGTCAACATCGGCAATGCTGAAGAGGTCTCGATGAAGGAACTGGCGGAACGCGTCAAGGCGATCACCAAGTCAACATCCGAGATCGTCTACATCCCCTACGCCCAGGCGTACGTCGAAGGATTCGAGGATATGCAGCGACGCGTACCCAATATCGGCTTGGCACACCGCCTGATTGCCTTTCAGCCGACTCAAAGCCTGGACGACATATTGGATTCTGTCGTCGAATACCTTCGCGCAAAGTAAACGAGGGGATGGTTTGTGCAGCCATCTCTGTCCGAGCGGGCTAACGGGAGTCTCGGAGAGCCTCCCCCACGTGGCCGCGTCTCTCCGAGACGCGAGGCGATTCGCAAGGCCCGCGAGCTGGCAGCCCCGCAGAATCATGGCCTCGTCTACAGCGGCGAAAAGGGCCAGGCCGCAAGATACAGACGATGCGGACATAGCGACTCTGTCGCTCCCCCCCTTTGCGTTCTTTCCAAGCACCGCCTTGTATCACTTTTCTTTATGCTGCTGGCGGTCGCCTGCACGCTCTATGGCTGCCTCGTGACGGTCGACTGCCCCGCTGATTGTCTACCGGCTCGGTGGGCCACTCCGCCATCTGCTGGTCGTACGCGGTGACCGACGTCACGATGTGGCCGGGCACTCTCGTCTGCTGGAATTCCGCAGGCCGGATCCTGTTGATCAAGACCGGACGCGACACGGCGTCCGACCGTGGGATCCGGACTCGGCGATCGAAGTGATCGCGGGTCTGCCACAGCGCGTAGCGCGCGATGGCACTCCAGCGGTGGCTCGCGGCGCATCCGGCCGCCCAAGCGGTCGCACTCTGCGACCGCTTCTCCAGCCGCTTCCAACGCTCGGTCGCCGACGCGCTGCGGGGAGCAGTTCGTGGGTGTGTTGGTGCTTGGTGCTTTGTGCTTTGTGCTTGGTTCGTTGTGCGTTGTGCCTGGTTCGTTGTGCCTGGTTCGTAGTGCTTGGTTCGTAGTTCGTCGTTCGTGGTCTAACCAGGAACGAAGCACGAGGCACTACGAACTGTTCACGGAACTGTTCTGTTCGTGATTCGATGTACCTTTGGTGGTCTTTCTGGCTGATTCTGGTGCGGTTGCGCGAATGGGCGATGAAGAAACGGTTGACGAGCGTCGGACGCGTTTTGTTCTGGACGGCCGCGGTCGCGGCCTCGCTGCTGGCTTGGCTACCGCTCGGCAACCCGGCATGGTGTGCGACCGGTTCGCTCATGCCCGCGGACAAGCTGAACCATGCATTCGCTTTTGTGACGCTGTACGTGCTGCTGTGGTGGGCCTACCGGCTTGCCGCCTGCCGAGCGGCGCTCCTGCTGTGCGGCTTTGGACTGGTGCTCGAGACGTTCCAGATACTGCTGCCCTACCGGACTTTTTCGCCGCTGGATGTGGTTGCCAACCTGGTCGGTATTGGCGTTGGAATGGCGGCGATCAAGGTGTTAGGTGTTAGGTGTTAGGTGTTAGGTGTTAGGTGTTAGGTGTTAGGTGTTAGGTGTTAGGTGTTAGGTTCGTTGTTCGTGGTTCGTGGTTCGTGGTTCGTGGTTCGTGGTGCTTGGTTCGTGGTTCGTGGTTCGTGGTTCGTGGTTCGTGGTTCCCGGCGAGCGGGTGGGCGTCAGCCCCCCGGTGATACTGGTGCTTGGTTCGTGGTTCGTGGTTCCTGGTTCCTGGCGAGCGGGCGGGCGTCAGCCCCCCGGTGGTACTGGTGCTTGGTTCGTTGGAGTTCACGGTTTCGCGTGTGCGGCGGGGCATGGTTTTGAAACACAGAGGCACAGAGGGCACAGAGGACACTGGCAAAAAGATGATGGGATTTTCGTTTGCCGTTCTTACCAGGAACGACGCACGAAGCACTACGAACGGGTTTGTGGCTCGTTCTTATTCGTGTCATTCGTGCAATTCGTGGTTAGTAGACGCCAGAAGCTGACAGGAAAATTGGGGACAGGAAAATGATGGGCAAGGGAATTGCCGGAATGGTCAGTTGGCAGTTGTCAGTTGGCAGTTGGCAGTTGGCAGTGGGCCCGGTGTCCCCTGCCTCCTGTCCCCTGACTCCTGCCTCCTGTCCCCTGTCCCCTGTCCCCTTGTTCTTATCCGTGTGCGTTCTGGTTCAAATCGTGGGGGCTCACGCAAAGGCGCTAAGACGCAAAGGGGAAGATGTGGCAAGAATATGGGGGGCAAGAAGATGATGGGCAAGCGAATTGCGGGCAAAGGACGGAACGGACCTCGCAATCATGACGGGCCGCGCCCTTGCTTCGCCAAAACAGCTTGCGTAGGATATAACCAGTGACTCAGTGGATTACCCCGGCCGGTCCCGCCACGGGAGGACATCGAGGAATGACCAGGTTGTTCGAGGGATTTGCGAAAGACGGTGTGATCGTGCTTCCGGAACGGTTGTCGCAGCCTGCAAGATGTTTGGTTGCAGTCCTGGATGATGATCTTCAAACCCTTCGCGCCGAGGCCGCGTATGTGCTCCCGGAGGCCAGCCAACAGCGCATGAGCGAACTGCTGGAAAAGCATCGCGACAGCGTACTGACCGACGCGGAGCAAATCGAACTGGATGCCCTGGGCCGCGAGTTCGATGCCGCGACGCTGAAGAAAGGCCGGGCTTTGGGCCTGCTCGCGCAGTTCGATTCCATGGGCTGTTGATTGTCGGTCGGACCGATCGTGGACGCGGAACCGTCGCGGTGCTGAATTTGAACGACCGCTACCATTTGTCAGCCCGCGGCGTGTGGCTCATCGCGCGCGCGTATCCGCCTGAGTAACCCGTGACAAATCGTGGGGGCTCACGCACAGACGCTAAGACGCGACGGGGAAGATGTGGCAAGAAGATGATGGGCAAGCGAATTGGCACTTGTCAGTGGGCAGTTGTCAGTTGTCAGTTGTCAGGGGTCAGGGGGCAGGGGGCATTTCTAACGTACACCAGTTGTCGCACGGCGTCGACCAGTCGGTCGATTTCTTGCCGGGTATTGTACAGGTGACAGGAGACCCGAATCCAGCGGCGGTCGCTCCAGGAAATGATCGGCACTTCGATGCCGTATTCGGTCCACAGCTGCCGTTGCAATGCGGGGGCGTCGCCCGGCGGCAGCGGCACGTGGGCCATGCTGCCATACCAGTTGGGCGAGTCGGGCACCAGCGGCGTTTGGCCAGTGAGTTCGACCAACCGCTGGCGAGCGTATTGGGCCAGCGCGTGCGTGTGGCCGCGAAAACGGTCCCAACCGACCTGGTCCAGGAAGTCGATGGCCGCCGGCACTGCCAAATAGGCCGATGGATCGCGCGTGCCGCTCCACAGGAACTCGTCGCTCCACACCTGCAGTGGTTCTGGCGGCAAGCGTCCCCAGCTGAGCAGTGGCGTGCGGATGGTCGCGTGATGCTGCGGCGCGACGTACAAGAAGCCGCTGCCGAACGGAGCGCACAACCACTTGTGGCAGCTGGCGCAATAAAAATCGCAGCCCAAGCGGTCCAGTTCCAGCGGCAACTGGGCGATCGCGTGCGGACCGTCGACGCACACCAAGATCCCACGCCGCTTCGCCTGGGCGGCGATCTGCTGGACGGGCAAAGTCACCGCCGTCGGCGACGTAATATGGCTGACGACCACCAACCGCGTACGATCGCTGGCGGCGGAGAAGATCGCGTCGACGATTTGGTCGGCCGATTCGATCGGCAACGGCAGTTTGGCCACGCCTACCGTCGCGCCCTCCACTGACTCGGCCGCACGCCGCCAGATCCGCTGGACGGCGCCGTATTCGTGGTCTGTCAGCAGAACCTCGTCGCCCGACCGCAACGCCAGGCTGTGCGCCACCACGTTCATCGCCGCCGTCGCATTTTCGGCGAACACCAGGTTCCGTGCGTCGGCGCCGATCCGTTCCGCCAATCGCTGCCGAGCCTGAAACCAAGCGGGTTCCAGCTTGCGCACAAAAAAGTCGATCGGCTGCGTGTCCAACTGGTCCTGCCACTCGCGGCGGGCGGCCTGGACGGGCCGCGGCGGTGGACCGAACGAACCGTGGTTCAGGTAGGACACGCCGGGCGCGAGGTTCCATTGGGAACGCCAATACGCGGTTTCGTCGGGGTCGAAAACATCGGACATGGAAGGATCGCCTCGCTTACGCAGGGTTGTTTGGCGTCACTCGCCCGCGGCCTGGCGGGGGCCGCAGTGCATCGGTTCGCTGCCCAACTCGTAACAGCCCAGATCCGGAGCGGTGCCCTCGTAGCCGTCGTTGACGTTCGGCAGCACGCAACCTCGATCGATCCCTGCGGCAGTGGGGCGGAGCCGCAGATCCCAATTCTCGGGCTGAACCGTCGCGCCGGCGGCAGGTGGACGAGCCCGCACAAAGTCTTCGTAATCCACGATCACCCCGTGGGCCTCGTGCCCCGTCCCCGCGGTGAACTCCGCCAGGCTTTGGTAGCTGGCGCTCTTGCTGCCGTCGAACCACAGGATGAATTGGCCCGGGCCGTTGCGGCGATAGCCGTTGTAGTCGAGTGTCGAGTAGGGCGTGATCGTGCCCGTATTGATCGCCCGAACGTTCGGCAGGTTGCCGCGGGCGTCCGGTTGTGGATCGCCGCCCAGAATCAGGTTGTTGCGAAAGTGCCCGTTCTGCCAACGGTTGAAGGAGGACAGGCCATCGCGAGCCGAACAGCACGTGTTGTGGTAGATCACCAGGCCCGTACAGTAGTTGTGCAGTTTGAAGCTGAGCGCGGTGATGCCGTAAACTTCGTTGCGGATCAAATAGATCGGTCCTCCGTAACTCGGCTGGACAGACAGTCCTGTGTGGGCGTTGTAACACCGGTTGCGATAGACGCGAATGTTGTGGCAGCCGTAATCCGTTTCCAAACAGTCGTCCTGGGCAAAGGACAGGTCGTTGCCGTAGAAATCGACGGCCACGCAGTGCCGCTGCAAATCGTCGACCGGAATCCCAAAGTTGGCGATCGCCAGCGCGTCGCTGAACCGTCGGATGCGGTTATAGCACACGACGATCCCTTGCCCATAAACATTGATGCCGGTATGCGCCGGCTCCATGTACTTGTTGTCACCCGGGCGGGGATACCACGTGGGGTTGATGCCCTCCAATTCGTTGTCGGCAAGGTACCAGTCGCGTGAGTTTTCCGAGGTGGCGACGATGCCGGAGACGACGTCCGAGAACTTGCACCCACGGACGACCAGTCCGACGGCCCCCGCCTGGCCTCGCTTGCCGGCGCGGATCGCCGTGCGGGCGTGCCGCAACGAAAGCTGCTCCAGATGCACGTACTCGGCTCCATCCAAATCCAACAGATCCGCTTGGTGACCGGTCCCCTCCAGAATCGCTTCGCCGTCGCCAGCAGCCCGAATCACGATCGGAAGCCCCGGTTGGCCCTTCAATGCGGCGGCGAACGGTCCTCGATAGACCCCCGCGTGCAGCGCCAGAACCTCGCCGGGCCGCGCCTCCCGCAATGCCGCTTCGAGCCCGAGCAGGGCATTCGCCGCCAGCTCGCCGCGGTAGTCCGTCGGGTACACATGCCGTAGCGGAGCGTCCGGCCGAATCTTCGGAACCTCCCGCGTCGAGACGGTCAACCGTTTCGGCGGCGGAGCGCCGCCGTCGGGGTCGTCCATCACCAGGCAGACTTCGTAAGCCGTCCCGGGCTGGAGAAACATCACGCTGCCCGCGAACAGGTTGCCCGTCCGATAGACGCCATAATCCTGATTGGCCAGCTCGTGATGCACGCGCAGCAGCGGCAAGGCGTCGCGCCATACGGCCTCGCCGACGGGTCGATACGCCACGCGAACCGACGCATTGCGGTTGCTGTCGCCCGCGATATACCAGCGGAACCCGAGGTTCTCCAGCGTCGGCGGATCCACAATCAACTCGCCGGGCTCGACGCGAGCCATGTCCGGACCTTCCTTCTCAAATCCAGGAATCGGCTGGGCAGGCTGCGACTCGGCTGCCAGGCCTGGTTTCGGGGCAGACGCGGTCATCGTCAGCAGAGCGGATATCAGGACCAAAGCCCCGCACGGGAAGAACCGCGGGTTTGGCTGGCATCTTGCGAAATGCGAAATCCGAAACATGCAATCCGAAACGATTCTCGAGCTTCGGATTTGCCGCCGGGCGCTCGCCCGCTCGGGGTTGTAGCGTCTCATGATCCGTTCGTCCTTCCATTGTCAAGCTTGCCGAACCGCCTCGACGATACGGCGAAGATAGCGAGAGTGCATATTGAGCGGCACGGCACACTCCGGACCGACCACGGCGACGCCGGCAGACAAGGCGTAGCGCACCTCGTGGTCGATCTGCTGTTCCTTGCCAAGGTACAAGGTATCCGGATTGTTGACGTTGCCCACCAGTCGCAGGCGGCCGGCGGCGATCTCGACGGCCTGGCGAGCGTCGTTCTTAGAGTCGAAATGAAACGCCTCGAAACCGCTCTGGCAAATGTAATCCAGGCGGTCCAGCGTGCGGCCGCAGATGTGCAAGATGATCGGACACGCCAGTTGGGAATGCAGCCACTGATGGACCGGCAGCAGAAAGTCCCGATACACGGTCGCTCGACACATATCGCCGGTCAGATGATCGGCCAGCGTCAAGCAGTCGGCGCCGGCGGCGATCTGCGCTTGCCCAAACACGACTGCCACGTGCTTTAACCGCTCCAGGATCCGCCGCAGCTTGTCCGGATCGTCCAGCACCAGAATCAGGAAGTTCTCGACACCGAACAGATGGTAAGCCAGCGTCCAGGGGCCAAACACCTTGCCGACCAGCGCCACTTCGTCGCCGTAACGGGCTCGCAGGATGCGCAGGGCCTCAATCACCGTGCGGGTCGGCACGCGGTCCAGAAAGTCCTCTGGAATGACGATCTGTTCGGGCTCCGCGAACAGGTAGGGAGCCAGCACGGCGGGCATGTGCTCCCGATCGCCCCAATCGATACGGGCGCCCAACGCCGCTGCTTCCTGGACCACCGAGAAGTAGGGCGCAATCGTGTCGTAGCCCAACTGTTCGTAGCCGGCAGCCGCCAAGCGGGCCATCCGTTGGGCGTCGGTATGCACGTCGGGAAAACTGCAGCCCGTGGCCTCCATCAAATCCACGGTGGCAATGGAGGTCGGGTTCCCGACGCTCGGCGGATCCACTTTCTGGCCTTGCAGTGCCCGCAAGAAACGTTCGCGCGGAGTCATCCTATCATGCTCCCTAACGGCTTCCGGAGATACACGCTCGCCGAGGCCGACTCAAAGCGCGCGTGACATTCTTCTTCCCTAACTCCCGCCGCTCACGCGGCCGCGTCGAAACGGTGTGCGATTGGCGCCATTCTTCCGCCAAGACGGTGACGAACAGCTGTCAACATAACGCGATGCACCGGAATCGCCAGTCCCCATCGGCCAGTGCCAGAGATCCAGCCGCCGAGATCGAGGGGGCAGGCCATACGACCGGAAAAAGCCCTATTTTCGTCACCGCTGCGGTCAGAGAAATTCTCTTTGAACGGGGCGTGCCGAACGTGGTCGAAGAGCCGGACGCAGCCGCTTGGTAACGGCGAGTCAAGCCCGTAGCGTGCTTTTCCCAAAAGAACGAAAGCAGATGCAACCTGTTATAAGATAAATACTTGCGGCGACAATAGTCCACTGCCTTGCGAGGTCTCGCCGCTGAGTACCGCTGGCCGCAACGGATTGAGCGGCGGCTTTTTGCTTCGACCCAAGTTCCGTAAACTTGGGCTGGAGGCGTAGGAAGGCGGGTTGTAACGAACTCCTTCTCACGTCAGAATACGGAGGAATCTGGTTAGCGGCGTTGGTTGGGCGGCTGAAAGAAACGGAGCGGATGACCAACGAAACGCGAGCAGAGGCGTTATAGACCGGCGTATTAGGGGATTCTCATCAAATCCGGTGGAAACGCAACTTATGCCCACGGTACTGGTGGTTGACGACTCTCGCATGGACCAGCGGCTGGTAGGCGCTCTGCTAAAAGAGACGCCTAAGCTGGAGGTCGAATATGCGGCGAACGGCATCGAAGCACTGCTCTCGATTCAGGCTCGGGCTCCGGATCTGGTAATCACCGATTACCTGATGCCGGAAATGGACGGGCTGGAGTTGTTGCTGCGCGTTGGCCGAGAACATCCGCTGATTCCTGTCATCCTGATGACGGGCTATGGAACCGAAGAGGTGGCCTTCAAGGCGGCTCGTTCCGGTGCCCGAGCCTACGTCCCCAAGCCGTCTTTGGCCAAGCTGCTGCCGGGGATGGTCAGTCAACTGCTGACCTTGTGTCAGGAAAAACGCGAACTCAACCGCTTTCTGCAGACCATTACCGACACGGACAGCACATTCGTCATCGAAAACAACGATACGACGGTAATCCCCAACATGCTGGAATATGCCGCGGCCTGTTTGCGCAACGCAGAGGCTTGTGACGAGGGAACGGAGGAACTGTCGTGTCTGGCGTTGGAAGAGGCGTTGCGGAACGCTGTCCACCACGGCAACCTGGAACTTAGTTCCAAGCTGCGGGAAGACTTTGACGACGAGAAGTACAGCGAATTGTTCGAAGCGCGGCGCAAGCAGGAACCATATTGCCACCGCAAGGTCTACATCAAAGTGCGGATTTCCCACGAAGGCGCGACCTTCATCATTCGCGACGAAGGCCCCGGCTTCGACCCGAGCAATGTGCCCGATCCCACCGCTCCAGAAAATCTGGAGGCCGTCTGCGGCCGCGGCATCTGGCTGATGCGGTCCTTGATGGACGATGTGAGCTACAACGAAACGGGCAACGAAGTCACGCTCGTCAAACGCCGCCGACGCTAGGCCCGCGATTGCACGGGGCCGGGAACGTCGCCTCATGCATGCTTCGCCTGACAAAACCCCGCAGTCCGTCGAGCGTTTGCCCTACGCCCATTCCGCCAGGATGCCGCTCCCCTCAACCATCAATGCATCGACAGCCGTAGCGTATTCATCTTTATCCGCCGCTGCCGCGATGGCAACCCAGGGATCGCGGCCAGCGGCCTGCGAACCAAACTCTTCCAGCGTCAGCACGGTATCGATGACCGCCGACGGAGTCGTGGCGTCCGCCGTCATCCCCGACTCGCCTTCCGCCTGGCCCCCGTAACCACCGTCCAGCAAGGGTGCGAACCACCCGGCGTCGGCCATCGTCACCGCCGGCGCGGAAGCGGCTACCGATAATGGCTGTGCGGCGCCACCGCTAGGCAGTTCCCCTTCGCCGCCGGCTGCCGTCCCATTGGGGACCGGCTGCAAGTTGAACTGCGTCGGGCCAGCGTCGATGCGAACCAGGTACGCCGAGCCCTCGCTGCCCAACCATTTCACCAGTCGCGTGTCGTTGGCGTTCAACGTGCCGTTAAACTGTTGGTTCTGAGTGTCGGTGGCTGTCAGCGTGAATTGGGCCCGGTTTGACGAAAGAGTCAGACTCAGGTCCTGGTAACCCGTCCACCCCGCCGCGATCGAGTACCATTGTTGCCGCGTCTGCCCGGGCTCGATGGCAACCGTCACGGATTCAGCCGGCGAATGCGTCGACTGCCGCGGCGCGGTCACCAGCAGGTCGGCGATGGTCAGGAATCTGGCCTGCCGTCCCGGCAGTGCAAAGTCGTTCCCCACGCTGTTGCCGGCGCTGAAATCCGATTCCACCGCAAGCGTATTCGGCTGGTCGATAAGGAACCTGGGCGCGGCGGCCTGAATCGTATGCACGGTATAGTTGCCCGGCGCCAAATCGTTGAACGTGAACGTGCCGTCCGCCCGGGAAACCGTGCTCCGCGTCACGGGATTTGCGAATTCATCCGTGCCGACCAAATCGATGGCCATGCCGCCCAACAGATCGCCATTCGCTCCCACGTATCCCGAAATACTCCGGGGCGTGTATTCCAACACGCGAACGGTGACCGTGGCCTGGTCCGTCCCGCCGTTGCCGTCGCTGACGGTGTACGTGAACGTCTCGGTCCCCACGTAACCGGCGACGGGCGTGTACGTGATGCTTTGCTGGCCTGCGGCGATCTGCACGCTGCCCCCCTGCGTCCCTTGCGTCACGGCGGTGATCGTCAGCGTTTCGCCGACGTCGGGCAGTATCGTATCGTTGCTCAACACGTTCAGCGGCCTGGCCGTCGAGTCCTTGGGGACATCAAAGGTGTCGTCGTTGGCCGTCGGCGGGTCGTTGACCGAGTTGACGGTTACGGTCACGCTGCCCGTGGCCGAACGTCCGCCCTGCTCCTGAACCGTGTACGTGAACGTTTCCGTACCGAAGAAGTTTGCTTTCGGCCGGTAGAGCACGTTGGCGCCGTTGGTGCCGACCGTCACCGTCCCGCCTTGCGACCCGACGCTGACGGCGGTCACCCGCAGAACCCCACCGGCTTCCCCCGGCGTGTCGTTGGCCAGGACGTTGATCGCGGTTTGTGCGGCGTCCTCGTCCACTGTCGCTGTGTCCGGGTTGGCGGTAGGCAGGGGCCCCGATTCGACGGTGATCGTTACCGTGGTGGTGCTGGTCAAACCGCCCGTGGTTGCCCGATCAGAGATTGTATAGCTGAAGGTTTCCGTCCCGCCAAAGCCCGCCTTGGGTGTATACAGCAAGTGCGTGCCGTTGGGAGCAATCGTGACCGTTCCTCCCTGACTGGTCGTGCCCACCGAGATCACCCGCAGCGTTTCATCCTGGTCGGGCGCGATGCTGTCGTTGGCCAGCACGTCCAGAAAGTTGCTTTGGGTATCGGCGCCGACCGTAAAGGTATCGGCGACGGCGGTAGGCGGATCGTTGATCGGGTGGACCTGTACGGTCACCGTCCCAACGCCAGTCGCCGTGCCGCTGGTCGCGGTATAGGTAAACGTCTCTTCGCCGAAATAGTTGGCCGCCGGTCGGTACGTCAGGCTCTGGCCGTTGGCCGCGATCGTCACCGTCCCGCCGTGGCTGGTGGTGCCCACTTGGGAGATCGTCAGCGTACCGCCCGTCTCGTTGATGTCGTTGGCCAGCACGTTCAGCGTCGTACCGGTGCTGTCCTCGTCGACATTGTACAGATCGTCGACGGCCGTCACGCCGGATGCCACGAGGATGGTCGTCGGCAAGATCGTGACCGCGTCCCAGTCGATGGGCAGATCGCTGCCGTAGACCAAGATCTGATGACCGATTCCGTCCGCCGGATTCCCCACGAACTGGACCTGGCCCGCTTGATCGGCTTTCATGCGCACGGACAGCAGGAACTTCTCGGCGCCGCCGGTCTGCGTGAATCCGGCGAACGCCCCGGCCTCGTCAATCAAACCGGGAACGCTCAGATCTCCCGATTGTCCGTTCTCGTACGGGGCGCCGTAGACAATACTCTCGCCGACGACGGAAACCCGGCTCGCGTCGTAGGTGACGTCCAGGTAAGCAGCGAAGACCCCCTTGGGATTCTGGCGGATGTCCTGGACAAATACCTGCACCAGGAATTCTTCGCCCGGGCTGATCGTGCTGATCGGCGTGCCGCTTAGATCCGCCGTGTCCAAGCGGAGTCGGATTTCCTGGTTGATCGCACTGACGTCGATGCTCAAGTTCTGCGTGGCCGAATTACCCGCCAGATCCATCCCGCGGATCTGGAACAGATTACTGCCGGCTTGATCCGCCGTCGGCGTCCAGGACAGAACCCCGGTGGCTGCATCGATCGTCGCTCCCGCGGGAGCCCCGACCAACGAGTACGTAAACCCAGGCGTCGCCTCCTCCGGATTCTGCGCGTTGTAGGTCAGAAACTGTCCGGTCACGCCGATGGTCGGCGGCGTGGACGTAAAGGCGGGCGGCGGCGTTGTGTCCAACGTCACGACAATGGGCGTCGAGGTCTGGCTGCGAGCGCCGCCGACGACCTGTACCGCGGTCAGCGAATAAACGCCATCGCCCAATGCGGCCAGGTTGTTCGTGGTAATGTCGATCGTGCTGCCGTTGGCCGTGCCTTGTCCGATCACCGTCTCGCCGCGCAAGATCTGCACGGTCCCCCCGGTGCTAACATTGGACACGCGGAACTGCAAGTTCGTGACGTTGGTGACGTTGTCGGTGGCGATGTTCGAATCGGACGCCGCTAAAAGATCCAGGACGGGCGTGCCAGGCAGCACCGTCAAGGGCACCGCTTGCCGATCCCACGTGTCTGACGTGTTCGAACCTGCGGCCGCGCGGACGGCAACAATCACCTCCGTCGTGCCGACGAAGCCTGTGTTCGGCGTTACGGTAACCAGACCCGTGTCGTGATTCACGGTGAATGTATACGGCGGGGTGGTCACGGCACTGGCGTCGAAGTACACCGGATCGCCTTCGACGTCCACGGCTTGCAGCTGCAGATTGACCGGGGTGTTCATCGACGTCGTCAGCGGAGCGATGTCCAACAGGAACGGTCCGCCGTTGGCGCCGCCGTTGGCCGTCGTGTCCGGCTTGACGGTTACCTGGAACGTTTCCTGAACGCTCTTGCCCAACGAATTGGTCACCTTGACCGTGACGTTCGCCTGGCCGTTGGCGCCCTCCGCCGCTTTCAGCATCACCACGCCGTTTTCCAAATCGTCGAAGATATTGACCGAGTTCATGACGATGTCATAAACCGGCCGGTCGCCGGTCGTGGTGGCCGTGTTGCCGATCGCGTTCAGGACGCTGTAGCCCTCGACGAGGATGCCGAAGATCGAGTGATTAAAATCCAGGTGCCGAGTCGGCCCCAACGTGACGAAGAACTGCGAGTCGTTTGTGTCGTCCGTGCTCTTGGCGTACGACAGCAACCCGGAACGGTTGTGCTGCAGGTCGACGTGGAACTGGTCATCAAAGTCGCCCAGATCCGAGCCACCGGTGCCCGTGCCGGTCGGGTCGCCCCCCTGGATCACAAAGTCCGCAATCACGCGGTGAAAAATGATGCCGTTATAAAAATCCGCCTCGGCCAACTCGACCACTCGGCTGGTGGGCCGCGACGCCCGATCCTCAAACAACTGGAAGACCATGCTCCCCCATCCGCTGACGGCAATCTCCATGCTGCGATTGCCTTCGATCAGCGTCGGAGCCACCAAGGCGGGATTGTCGCTGGTGATGGTATAGGTCAGAGGACCGCCAGTGGGATCGTAGCCGTCCAACGGAATGTGAAGCGGCGAACCGCCCAGCACTGTCAAATTCCCAATCGGCTTGAGCGACGGAACGTCCGATGACGGAATCGCCACGCCAGCGCGCTGGGAAATCGTTGCCAATGTCTGCATTCCGGTCAGCCGCGTCCCATCCGGGAATTCCCACGTCGGGAAACTGGTGATGTTGTTCGCGATACCGATGGCGTTGAGCGTGCGGTCGGGATTGGTGACCTCGATGGCGTTCAAGTAGGTCGAACCGTCCTCGAACAATGCTTTCTGCTGATTGCAGTGCGGACACCAGGCTGCCGTAAAATACTTCGTCCCGGCCTGAGTCAGCGCCTTGGCAAAGGCCACCAAATCGGGCGCCGCTTCTCCCTCGGCCGTTTGCCCCGAGGTGGCCATTGCCGTCAGCGAGGTTGCCCCAATGCTCTCGCTGGAGACCACCGAAGGCGGTTCGACGACGAGCGATTCGGAATCCGCGGCGGCAAAAGCCAAACCGTCGAACAGGTCCGCCGCCAGCAAGTTGCGAACTTCCAGCGGTTCAACCAGGAAAGCCCGCTTTCCCTTCACTCTGCGCTCGCGAGCCTTGGGATGCTGAAAACCCAGGCCACACAGGTCGGCCAAGTGACGCGTAAATCGTTTCTGCCTCTTCATGATTCTTCGCCGTTACAAAAGCGGTGATCGGAAAACCTGCCCCATTTCGTCCAGACAATGCACTCTTACCAAATCGTTCATTTGTCAGCTTGCCGGTTAGCCATTCTTGCCAACCTGCTCATACCCACACGCCTGTTCTCTCGGTCTAAACCGAAAAAACGATACAACCGGTAGAAACCGAGTGTCGAGCCTGACCGTCGCGCCGAATGCAACCTCTGTTCGCACAAGCTTCTGGTCGCCATAGCCCCCGCGACGTCACCACAGCGGATGAAAATGTCTGAATTTGAAGGACTGCCCAAACTATTATTGCGGTCCGCAACGCATGTCAAGCAGCCAGATCGACAATCGCGTCTGCTGACGCCGCCGGCGCAACCTCACAGATGGTGCCGATTTTGACGCTTCGAGGCTTTCAAAGTTCCCGAGACGCCCCGTGATCCACGATCCCCTGCTGGATTGTCCGTCGCCGACGAGCCCGGCTTGCCAGCATGGGATGCCTGAAGTCCCCAGACTACTTAAACTCACTCTTCCGCAGCCAACGCCGCAAACTCCGCGAGCAGGCGCCCCGGTTCAAAAATCCGTTTTCTCAGATTGCAGCCGGTACTCGCGGCACCAAGCGGCTCACCCAGGTGTCCCCACTTGTCGCCGCAACCGTCTTTGCCACAATGGACCGACCAGATACATGGATTTCCTTACGAAAGCGATCATGAAGATTTACACCAAGAGCGGCGATGCCGGGCAGACTGGACTGCTGGCGGGCCAGCGGGTGGCCAAGGACCATCCGCGTGTCGAGGCGTATGGCACGGTGGACGAATTGAATGCGACGCTGGGACTAGCCCGCGCCTTGGGGCTGGCACAGGACTTGGATGCAGTGATCGAACGCGTGCAAAACGAGCTATTCCACCTGGGCTCGCAGCTGGCCGCCAGCGATCCCACGCTGTTGCCGATTTCGCTGCTTGCCGACCTGCATGTCACGACCCTGGAAGGCGATATCGACCGCTTCGAGCAGAGGTTGCCGCCGCTGCGAGCGTTCATCCTGCCGGCTGGTGCCCAAGCAGCTGCCGCCTTGCACATGGCGCGGACGGTCTGCCGACGGGCCGAGCGGCGAGTTGTAACGCTAGCGGCCCTGCCCGGCGAGCAGGTATCGGAGATCGTCATCCGCTACCTGAACCGCTTGGGCGATTTCCTCTTCGTCGCCGCCCGCGCGGCCAACTCGCAAAACGGGGTTAGCGATGTAGTCTGGCAGCTGACGTCGTAAACGTACATGGTATGACAAACAACATGCCGGCATTTTTCTGGCATTCCATTTTTTTTCGTTCCCGACGCACGACCGCACGCGGGTCGCTGCACTGAGTTTCCGGATAAAGAGGAAATTTCTTGGTTGGCTTGCGGGGCTTGCTGGACGATGGATTTGTGGTAGACTCAGCCACGATGTCACTTTCCCCAAAGCATTGGTGTCCAGGTGATGTCACTGACACATGCCGATGCAGCCGGCGGTGTCGCTCTTGCGAGAAAAGGTCTGGCGGGTGTCAGGAGAGGTGTCAACCGCCTGGTTACCCTGCAGGCTCAACGGCAAGAAGACACGAAATCACACCGAGAAGGATGGCTTTTTATTCAGTTTTGAGGTTGTAGCTCAGTCGGTAGAGCAACGGACTTTTAATCCGTAGGCCCTGGGTTCGAGCCCCAGCAACCTCACTCGTAAGCCCTTTTCTGATAAGGGCTTAATTCGTTTCTTCGGCGATTCACTGTGTCGGGCGATTTCCTTTTCTGACTCTGAGGAGTCAACAATCCGCATCTTTCGCAGACGGTGCTTTGTGGTAAACCTAAACGGCATGCAGAAAACACGGTAAAACACCGTACCGGATGGGTGGCCGAGTGGTCTAAGGCGGCGGTCTTGAAAACCGCTGTGGGCGTGAGTCCACCAGGGGTTCGAATCCCTTCCCATCCGCTTTCGCCGCATCCGTTCCGCTTGTCGCCAAGGTGCCTGACGGCAACACTTCGGGACGCTCGCCTTGTCCGTCGTCAGCGTCGCTCTCGAAAGTCTCGTTCCTACCTTGGCATTCGCCACGTTCAGCCTCCTCCATACCGCTTTCTGTGTACGATATTGGGACTTCTCCAGGGATCGCGTGTTGATTGTCTGCCGCTTGTCGTTGTGAGCGAGATACTGAACGGTCGAGAAGGCGATTCGACGATGATCTTGTCGCCGGCCGGATTCAATGGTGCCCGTTTGCGGGTCCATCCATCTCGCAGATGGCGGGGATGGTCATCGAACCAACGCCGTTTTTGGCAACCACAAGATTTGGGTTGGACGACGCACTAGTAGCGGAGGAGGGATTCGAACCCCCGACACGCGGATTATGATTCCGCTGCTCTAACCAGCTGAGCTACTCCGCCAATACCAAAAACGCTGTCTTTTGCGGCATCTTCTGCGTTTTTTGCAGATCGGCTTTCTTGGCTGAAAGGCGGTTGCCACCTTTCTGAAACCGGTTAGCCTTTTTTCCGCAAGATCGACACCCGCCGGTTGCATCGGCAGGAGTCAGCGACACCACTTTGACACCATTGTTCGGAGGAAGTGACATCGTGGCTAAGTTTACCAGAAATCCATGGTCAGACAAGCCCTGCAAACCGGCCAATGACTTTCCTCTTTTCCCCCACGGGTCAAGGCGACGGGCCAAAAAGGTCCGCGGCAAATTGCGTTGCTTCGGCAAGCTCCCGGTAATCAGGGGCCACGCTACCCAAAGTGGGCAGCAGTGGACTCGCATGCTACAAGGGCATGCGATATGTCGACAACCAACAGGCCAGGACAAGAACGCCACGACCGCAAAACTGGACGTTACTGCCGTGGCTGTCAATTTAAGCAAGACGGCCAAATCTGTCCATTACCCGTGGCTAGCGACTTGCGACTCACCATGCCCGTGGGCAACAAAGTAAGCGGCACTGGGCTAGCGCCGTGCCGCTGACGGACTGGGTGGCTGACTCGCCTGCGCGATTCGCTCGACCAGCGCGATTCGCTGCCATACTCGCCTGTGATGCTTGCCAAGTTGCATTCGTTCCTTGCCGGAGGTACGCTGGACGCGGATTCGCGAACAAGTAGCGGCAGCGTTCCTGCCGAAGAATGCTTTCTTGGGATGGGGGGCGATAATCGCCGGAAACGCCGAGGGAGGGGAAAATATGCCAGATCAGCCATCGTGGCCAACCGAAGACGAACTCCGAAAGCTGCCGCTAGGGGCAATCGTGGCCTACGCGGCGCGGTGTGCAAGGCGGGTGCAACCGCTGTACGGTCGCACTGCGGGCGCTGCAAAGCTGCCGAAGCACGAGGCGGCTGTCGAATGGGCGATTTCGCTGGCGGAGAACTTTTGTCTCAGCCATGAGGTCAGCGGCGCCGCCTACGCCGCCGCTTACGATGCCAGAGACGCCGTCGACGCCGCGGATGCCAGAGACGCCGCCCGAGCCGCTTCGGCCGCCGCCAGGGCCGCTGCCTACGCCTTTGACATCCCCAGAAGCGCCGCTTACGAGCACGCCGTCTACGCAAACCGAGTCGCCATCGAGGCCGGCGACGCGGCCAATGCTGCCGCCCGAGCTGCGAACCACGCCTGCGACGGCGCCCGAGCCGTTGAGGCCGCCGCCAGGGCAGACTTCGACCGCCTGTTACAACTGAACCAAGGAACCTATCCCCAACTTGGCACGCCAATTGCCGCAACGGAGAACGGGCCGCTTGGTCCGCTTTGGCCAGGGGGACCGCCGGAGTGGTTCGCCGGGGGAAGGCTCGCCTCGCGGACGAAGGTGCCGTAGCCCAGGAGGGTTCATCGCCGGCGTTGGCGTCGATCGTCACCCTGAAGAATGCGAGCAGCGATCTGCCGGGACTGAAATCCTCGAACCTGCTGGCAGCGGATGGAGCAGGACGGCGACCGGGTGCCGAGAAATCACCGCCGCGACGCCCCCACATAGCGGCTTAACGCGGCCAGGTTCTTGATGAACGTGCTGCTGTCGATCACTCGCCGCGTGTCGTCGGCGTCGCCGTGATAACGCAAACGGCCGTCTTCCACCCAGGCGCCCCGCTCGTCGAGTGATTCGACGAGACGGCGGACCTGTGTTTCCAGCTGGGGTGTCACTCGGATCCTGTCCGGCGCAGGGGTGCGGAGTTCCGCCAGTTGCTCGGCGGTCAGCTTGGACACGCGCTCGTACTGCTGCGTCAAGCCGGCCAAGCCATTGCCGATTTTGAACGCGTAGTGCGTCGGCATGTCGCTGTCGTCGTAGGTCAGTTCATACTGGCGCGTGAAGTACAGCGGCTTGTTGGTTTGCAGTTCGTAGAACCGAGCCAGTTGGCCATCGGGCATCGTCGAACGCTGAAGGTACTCGATCGCCCGCGGCACGGGTTCAAGGAACTTGCGGTCGCCCGTCTGGACGTACAGCCGGATCAGCGTTCGCAGGATGCCCTGCGACTCGCCGCCGGAAATGGCCGGCGGCTCGAACTTGCGGGCCCACACGGGATGCATCTCAAAATTGTATTGCTGGGCCCAGGCGGGCTGGGGTTCGGGCATCTGGGCCAGCAGGATGAACTCGCCGCCGCGCAACGCCGCGTCGCGATAACGAGGCTCCCGATACACCTCGGACGCCAGCAGCAGCGTGTCGATCGTGTCGCTGATGGCATTGTCGTTGAACGTGTAGTACATCCAGTAGTCGCCGCCGGGATATTTCCACGGCCACGTTTCGGGGTAGCTGGCCTGCAAAACGGGATACTTGGCGGGGTCGGGAGACTCCTGAAACCCCTGCGGCCAAGCGCCGTTGGGGAACTGGGCTTTCAGTACCGCGTCCAGGGCAAAGGTGATCGCCTCGTGGACTCGGGCGTCCTGGAAATTCAGCGTCTTGTCCAGCCGGCACAGAAACCGGATGGCTGACTGTGACTTGTCATCGTCGAACGTCGACCAGTTGAACGCCCGCCGCGGTGGCGGCGGATCGGTGCGATAGGCGTATTTCTTGCGGGCTTCCGCCGCAAATTCGATGGACGCGGTCCAAGCACCGCTGCGCAACTGGCCGCGGACCAGGCACTCGCCGGCCGCTCGGGCCGCATCCAGTAAATACCCATCGCCGGTGCGCTCGTAGGCGTCCAGGTAGGCCATGCCGACCGCGGGCGTGCCGGGCGGCTCGACCCAAACCGTGTCCGGCCCCGTCTTGCCCTCGCCTTCGCGCTTGGCCAGGTCGGCGCTGTACCGGTATACGTAACCGCCGTGAACGGCGACCTGGCGGCCATAAAAGTCCACGGCGCGCCGCATGGCCTCGGCAGCCTGGACGGGCAACGCCTCGTCGGCCGCTGCCGGGGCACCGAACGAAACGAGTGCGGTCAACGAGATGCAGAACGGAATCCATCGAGTCACTGGCGTCATTCTCCCGTAAACGGTCCCTTGTGTTGTCATGGCCAAATTACCCAACGCGAGCTAGCGACCGCAACCAAAGTGGGGCGAGGGCGCCGACCGCGACCTAATGAAACCGACAGCGTGCAAACCCGATGCGGTTCCGATCGGCGCTCGGAACCCACCACGATGCGTGCTCGGCGCGCATCCAATGGACGCAGGCCCGCGGGTCGCACACACTGGCGGCGAAACTAGTACCGGTCGCCGCCCCCCAGTTTTTCTTCCGCTTTATCCGCCTGCCATGCGACGGCGGTCAGGATTCGGGTGGTGGTCAGCGGATCGGCGGTATCGGCCAGCTGATTGGCTTGGACCACGATCATTTCGCCGCCAGGCGTCGGCAACACGGCAAACGCGCCATGCACCATCTTGGTATTGTACCGCAGCAAGGCCATGGCGTTGCGTTCGGAAGCCGGGCCGCAGATCGAAGTCATCGA
>Ga0351887_10115_pt1 | contig 23100 bp, 20 predicted proteins | sample TotcelFGM3001L15_FD_206760 | JGI IMG/M metagenome (GOLD analysis project Ga0351887, IMG submission 206760) | Enriched cells from coal bed in the Powder River Basin, Montana, United States - Total cells FGM rep3 HSBNCT.FGM.300.1.L15 ...
GAACACTTACAGGGACAAGCGATGGCAGCGGCAATCGTTCAGGCACCCTGACGACCGGTTCCGGCAATACGGCCACCTACACGGGCTCAACCGTCCGTAATCCCGATGGCAGCGTAACGAACTCGGGAACTGTGACTGGCCCAGCCGGCAATACAGGGAGCCGTTCTGCGACAACCTCAGTTGATCCAATGGCCGGTACGATTGATCGGAGTGTGACAAGCCCAGCCGGACACACCCGTACATTCACGGGGACTGCGGGAATCTCAGGAACTGGTGGAACAACTGGAACTACCGGGACTACCGGACAAAGAACCACGGCACTGGCAGGAACCACCGGACAGGGAACTACTGAATGGCAGCATGACCCGAGCCACCGGCAAGGCGTGGCGTACAAGAATCCCAGCGTGAGCCAGCAGTTTGGACAAACGGGAAACACGGGAACAACTGCCAGAAAAGATTTCAGAGGCTTTGACCAGTCGATCCCGAATCAGTCATCCAGTCTGCAAAGAAGTGGATCGACCGCTCAAGAGACCATGGGGAATATCCGACAGACAACCGGTCAGAGAAAAAGCACGTCTACCCCGAACACCGGAGGTCAGCAGCCATATAGTGGAAGAAATATGGATGGCTCTCTGCGTACGGGTTCAACGACATCCCAGAACCGATCTGCAAGTGCCATAGAAAGTTCAAATCGTGGCGGCACCGAAGTGAAACAACAGAGTATTCGTGGCCGTTCCAGCCGTGAAAGTGTAGCAACACAAAACCCCAGTCAATCGTATCGGGGAGGAAGCGTGAACCAGAGGAGCAGCATTCCGAATACCGGTAGCAGTAGCGTTCCGACTATGCGTAGTGGTAGCAGCAGCGTTCCAAATACCGGTAGTGGCAGCGTTCCGAATATGCGCGGCGGTAGCGTTCCGAATACCGGTAGCGGCGGTGGGGTTCCCCGCGGCGGTGCCCGAACCAAATAATCCCATCGAGAACATTATTCACACAACTCTCTGAGGAGAAAGACCCTATGATGCCGGTTAGCGATAGGACAAACCATTGTTACCCTCTGAGCCTGAGTGCAGTTATCGCTTTCAAGATAAAGATTTGGGGTGTGTTATCGGTCGGGGATGTCCGAAAGCTTTTCAAGGCGTCAACCGCAAAAAGGTCTATCCCCTCCCTGCCGTCTCACCAAAATCATTGTCTTAAAAGCTTTATTATCATTGCCTGTCTGTTATCCGTATTCTTGGTGCCTGGTGGCGCCAACGCGGCGTCTTCTCTCACGTCTCGGCAGCATGCTTTCGATTCTCCCGAAGTGGGGACAGCCGCAATGGTCGCGGCCATACAAGCGAATGATGCCAAGTCTCTGTCCGCAATTTTTGGCCCTTCCAGCGAGCAATTATTCTCATCCGGTGACGCCGCGGCCGACCAGGTGGATCGAGAGGCTTTCTGTAAATCATATCAAGAAAAGAACCTTTTGGAGTGGGTCGGGGATACGAAAGTTATACTCCATACCGGAAAGAACGATTGGCCATTTCCCATTCCAATCATTAAAAATGGACAAAGCTGGCGTTTCGACACAAAGGCGGGCAAAGAGGAAGTCCTTAACCGAAGAATCGGTCGCAACGAACTCAGCGCCGTGCAGGTATGTCTGGCATATGTCGATGCTCAAAAAGAATATGCCATGGGAAACCACTACAGAAATGGCAGTTTTGAATATGCACAGAAATTTGTAAGCGACCTGGGCAAGCAAGACGGCCTTTACTGGGAGACCCGGAAAGGAGAAAAGCCGAGCTACATGGGGCCGGCCATTGCAATGGCATCCCAAAAAGGCTCCAGAAAGATAAAATCGACAGAGCCTGCTCGTCCCTACTACGGATATTACTACAAGATCCTGAAGGCCCAGGGCAAAAATGCCCCGGGCGGTGCCGATGATTATATCGTGAACGGCAAGATGATCGACGGGTTTGCGCTGGTGGCTTATCCGGCAAAATACGGCCACTCCGGAATCATGACCTTTATTGTGAGTATGGACGGAATTGTCTACGAAAAGAATCTTGGGAGAAATTCTGCTCAGACTGCGGAGGCGTTAACACGGTTTGACCCTGACAAAACATGGAAGATGACAGTGTATGGTCATGCCGTAAAGTAAAATAAAGCCGACATTGGAAAAGATGAAAAGCAGGGGTGTGCCCGCAAAGCGGGAGCCCCTGCTTTTTTTATGGGGGTGGCTTCCGTTTGAGAGGGATTCTCCCGATTCATTGACAGGTTTGGCATGCTGGAATACTGTGCGAAAATTTCTTGTTTCGAACCGAATTCCATGTTAAGGACATACGCAATTTAATTATACGGATAAGCTAACGTCTTCAGATCAAGCGAATTACTGGTTATCGGCCGAAGACATCGTGTGGGAATCGTTTCCTTCTCCGGCCTTGCCAAAAACAGTAATGGTTTAATACTCCAACACCTTTTCTTTTATGGAGGAATGCGCAATGACGCGTGAGACCCGATCCGCCCTGGCCCTTGTTGTAATTCTTGCAGTATTTTTTCAGCTTATCTTCATTTTTGCAGATACCCGTGATACACCGGACAAAATAGCCCGACAATTTGCCAGCCTGTACTATAAATTGGATCCGGCCATGACGAATCTGCTATGTGAAAATCTGTCATCTGATGACGAAAATGTGGTCGAAAGCTATATTCATAAAGCCGGCATGGAAGCTCGTGAACGGGGTCTTGACGTCAGTTACCTCAGGCTTCAACTGTATAATGTCAGAACCCATATGCTGAAACGCGATGACAACAGTGCAATGATTCGAATCACCGGGGAGATGAAGCGTGGAATCAATCCGGTGTTCGCGTATGTAGGCAAGCTGTTTTTTCTTGGTAAAACCTATCCCCTGGATCAAACGGTTAATGTCATCAAGGAAAACGGGAAGTGGAAAGTCTGCCAGGGCTTTTTTTCGGCATCGGAAACCTGAATGACCTGCCGTTCCCATGAATGATAATGACTGAACCGTCAGGGTGTGAAGGCAAAAGAGGGTAAAGGGACCAGTTAACACATGTGAATCTATCTTTTACACATCAACACGCTGTTTATGAACATATTCGGCGCAGAGCCAGACAGATCGTTTCCCAATTTCCGCTGCCTTCTTTTTATACAGTTTATGCTCGGGACATATCCCTGTCTCAGATTTTCTTCAGTACCGACCCATTGATTCATCAACTGTATCGATTCGCAGCCGCACGACTGGAAGACGATTTTGGACATGGCCTGGATCATGCCGTAAAAGTGACTATCGATGCCGGTGCGTTGATGGCCATTGAAGGCAGGCTTGCCGGATATTCATCATACCGTCTGGATCATCGGATTCGAATTGTGCAGTGTGCCGGTCTGCTGCATGATATTCGACGCAAATCCAAAAATCATGCCGCCGAAGGTGCCCGGTATGCCCGAAGTATATTGAAATCGTTCGGGCTTCCAGCAGATGACATTGAAGATATCGCGCAGGCAATTCGCAATCACGAGGCGTTTCGGGAGACATCTGACATCAATACCCGAGAAGGGCGTCTGACCTCGGACTGTCTGTATGATGCCGACAAATTCAGATGGGGCCCTGACAATTTCAAGGATACCTTGTGGGACATGTTGCATTACCTGAACCCGCCGGTTCAGGAATTTATCGAGCGATTTCCGGGTGGCATGAACATCCTCGCAAACATTCGTCAAACCTTTCGAACCCCAACCGGCAAACGATACGGCCCGGAATTTATCGATATGGGAATTGATATCGGTAATGAATTGTTTTATATACTCAAACGCGAGTTTCAACCCGGCTCAAATTGGATGATGCAAAAACAGGCACCACCAACAAGCTGACGCCCTTTATTAATCCTGGAAAACCCATGAACAACCTGATCATCGCCGATGACGAAATCATTATGGCCACCCAACTGGCAGATAAGTTGAACCGGATGGGATTTGTGGTTTTGGGAGCAGCCTCTTCTGGCGAAGAAGCGATTGATTTGGCTAAAAAACATCTTCCGGATCTGATTCTAATGGATAGTGTCATGCCCGGCAGGATCGACGGTGTTACCGCCGCTGAAATAATTCGCAATGAAATGAATATCAACAGCATTTTCATGACCGCTTTTTCCAATGATGAACCGCTTCTCAGGGCCAGGGCATCTGAACCGCTCGGTTATATTCTTAAACCTTTCAGGGACCAGCAGATTCGATCCGCCATCGAACTGGCGCTGTACAGATGTCAGATGGATCAACAGGTCAAAGTCCTTCAGAACGCGCTGAAAAAAAATCATAAAATAACACCACCCACGCTTGAACAGATCAACAAAAAACTTGAAAAAGAAATCCAGGAGAAAACTGAGACACTGATCAACCTGAAAAAGCAGATGACGCGAAATGATCTGATTCTGAAAACCGCTTTGGATGGATTTTGGATTACCACCCCAAAAGGAATAGTATTGGAAGTCAATGCCTCAATGACCGCCTTATTGGGTTATTTGCCGAATGAGGTTGTTGGTAAACCCATTACGGATTTTGAACGAAAAGGTAAAAAGAGTTCAGTTCTACCCTATCTGAAAAAAGCCGTTCAACAAGACGCCATTCGATATGAAGCATGTTTTATGCACAAGAATGGACACAAAATCGAATTGGATTTTAGAACCACTTGCATCAAGGTCGACAAGGGCTTCTGGCTGGTCTCGTTTTTTAATGATATATCCACAACAAAACAGATCATGGATGAGTATAAACAGCGGGAAGCCGAATTGAAAAGCAATGCCCAGAACCTGAAGGAAGTCAATACCGCGCTGAAAATTCTGATCAAAAAGCGGGATATGGAAAAAGCGGACATTGAAGAAAAAGTGCTGTTCAATGTAAAAGAAATGATCATGCCCTACCTGAAAAAGCTGAAAGAATCGGGCATGAACGAAAAGCAGACCACATTTACCAATATCCTTGAATCCAATATCAGAGAGATCCTGTCCCCCTTCTCACCCAAGCTGACATCCCGGCACTTCAAGCTGACGCCAACCGAGCTCCAAATTGCAAAACTGGTTCGCATGGGCATCTCCTCACGGGAAATGGCTGATCTGATGGGTCTTTCCCGAAGAACGGTGGAGTCTCATCGGGATCGCATTCGAAAAAAAATAGGGTTGAATCGTAAAAAACAAAATCTCAGAACCTATCTGATGTCACTGGAATAGGTTGAACCGCCATCTCCTTTCTGAATAGGCGATAATGCATAAGAAATGAGTCCCTCCGGATTATCCATTATCATACCCGCATTCAATGAAGCCGAATCGATTGGCGCCGTCATCACAAACATTCGATACCGGCATCCAACCGCCGAAGTCATCGTTATTGACGACGGCTCCACAGATGAAACCGCGGACATCGCCAAACAGGCAGGGGCAACGGTTCATAGCCATCCATACAACATGGGAAATGGCGCTGCTATCAAAAGCGGCATTCGGGTGGCCCACGGGGATATTCTGATGCTGATGGATGGGGACGGCCAGCATGATCCGGGTGATATTGAAAAACTGCTGACCGGATTGTCCGGCTATGACATGGTGGTTGCAGCCCGAACCGGAAACAATCACGCCACCCTGTTTCGGGCTGCCGGGAACAGGCTGTGTAACTGGCTCGCTTCCTATGTGGCCAATTTCAAAATTATGGATCTGACATCCGGTTTTCGGGCAGTCAAAGCCGACATTGCCAGAAGCTTTCTATATCTGCTGCCAAACACCTATTCCTATCCCACAACCCTCACGTTGGGCGTATTGCGAACCGGAAGAAGCCTGAAGTATGTGCCGGTTCAGATCCATAAACGAAAAGGGGGGACCAGTCACATCAGCCTGATTCGGGATGGTGTCCGGTTTTTCATGATGATTCTGAAAATCTGCACGCTGTACTCTCCGCTTCGCATTTTTCTGCCCGTCAGCGCATCTTTGTTTTTAACAGGCCTTCTATACTATCTTTATACCTTCATCGCCTATTCCCGATTCACCAACATGTCCGCGCTGCTGTTTTTGACTTCTGTCATCATTTTCATGATGGGACTGATTTCCGAGCAGATCAATCAGCTTCGATTTGAAAGAAGTGACCGGGCATGCATTCCGGACGCCTGTTGTCATGGAGAAGATGGAACAGGCGAACCACGGCTTTGATTACGACTTCCGGGCCAGTATGAATATATAAGTTTCCTATTCCTCTGACGCGGCAGGTGAGGAAGATGGGGGATCAAACAGCGCTCTGGTTAAAACAAAAGCCGCCTGCAGCGCCTCGGTTGGGCAAAGCGGAAAACATTCCTTGCAGTCCCAGCATTCCTTTGCCGCAATTTCCGGAATGAAGCTGATTTCCTTGCGTATACCCCTGTCAACAAATCCGACGGCATGCTTCTTCTTGACCTCGGCACAGTACCGGACACACAGGCCGCAGTGTATGCAGAACGAAGCCTCTTTTTCAAACCGGTCCCTGTCCGCACCATATTCTTTGGCCAGATTCGCCAGTTCAAAGGCATCCGGCGCATGCGCCATCAGAAGCTCAAGAATCATTTTACGAATCCGGTCTATCTTTTCGGATCGGGTTCTGACCACCAGGCTGTTTGCAACCGGATAGACGCACGACACCACCAATTTGGTCGACCCACGCTCATCCACCTCCACGAGGCACAGGCGGCACCCCCCGAACGGTTCAAGTTTCTCATGGTGGCAGAGTGTGGGAATGGATATATCCGCGCTTCGGGCAGCCTCCAGAAGCGTCATTCCCTTTTTCGCTTTAACTTCTTTTCCATCAATCTGTAACAGAATTTCACTCATTGCGCTTTGCCCTTTCGGGTTATGATTCTGTCTTCTTCAGGAACCGGAGGCGGAACCGGCGTGCCGGAGATTTTTGCCACCGCTCCAAAACGGGGGGGACAGGCTTCAAAACAGGTTCCGCACTTGGTGCATTTTTCCTGATCAATGATATGAATCCGGTTCTTGCCACCGGAAATCGCCTCGACAGGACACTTCCTTGCGCAAATCATGCAGGCCATGCACAAGGCCGGGTCGATATGGTACGCGATCAGTTCCTTGCAGGAGAGAGCCGGACACCGCTTCTCCCCGATGTGTGCCTCATACTCCTCTCTGAAATAACGCAAGGTACTCAAAAACGGATTCGGGGCGCTCTTGCCCAGGGCGCACAGAGAGGCTTCAATGGCTGTCTCGGACAGGGCTTCCAACAATTCGATGTCGCCCTCTTTTCCCTTTCCCACGGTGATATTCGTGAGAATTTTAAGCATCTGCCGCAGGCCTTCGCGGCAGGGCGTGCATTTACCGCATGATTCATCCGTAAGAAATTCAATGAAATATCTGGATACATCCACCATGCAGGTATCTTCATCCATGACGATCATGCCACCGGACCCCATCATCGAGCCGGCCTGGGTGAGTTCATCAAAACCAACCGCCAGATCCAGCAGATTCTCGGGGATGCACCCGCCGGATGGCCCTCCGGTCTGAACCGCCTTGAATCGTCTACCTCCCGGAATGCCGCCGCCTATCTTGAAAATGATATCCTTCAGCGGCGTGCCCATGGGAACTTCCACAAGGCCGGTGTTGGTGATCTTGCCGACCAGTGAGAAAATTTTGGTACCCTTGCTCCCCGCCGTACCGTGTTGCGTAAACCAGTCAGCCCCCTTGTTTATGATCAGCGGCACATTCGCCCAGGTCTCGACATTGTTCAGGACACTGGGTCTGTCCCAGAGGCCCTTGATGTTGGAGCGGATATATTTCGGTCTGGGCTCTCCGGCCCTGCCTTCCAGCGCCGTCATCAGTGCCGTCGATTCACCACAGACAAACGCCCCGGCCCCCTGGTGCACAATCACCCGGAAATCAAAACCTGAGTCCAGGATATTTTTCCCAAGAAAACCATATTCCTCGGCCTGCCGGATGGCGATGTGTACATTTTCGACTGCCAGGGGGTATTCCTGCCGGACATAAATATATCCCTCGTGGGAGCCGACGGCATAGGCACCAAGAGTCAATCCCTCGAGAATGGCATGCGGGTTTCCTTCAAGAAGCGCCCTGTCCATGTACGCGCCCGGATCTCCTTCGTCGGCGTTGACGATCACGTACTTGATGGGCTCAGGGGCATTTCGGGATCCCTCCCACTTTTTCCCTGCGGGAAAACCGCCACCACCCCTTCCCCTCAGGTTGGATTTTTTGATCTCCTCCAGCACCTGCAGATCGCTCATTTCACATAGCGCTTTGGCTAACGCGGAATAACCGCCGATGGCCAGATAGTCCTCGATGCTTTTGGGATCGATGCTCCCGTTAGAGCCAAAAACGATCCGCTTCTGATGTTTATAGAAAGGTATTTCTGATTCATGAATGATCTTTTCATGGGTGCTGGGATCGGTATAAAGCAGCCGGTCGACAATCTTCTTCTCGAGTATCGTCTGGGAAATAATGTCAGGAATATCCTGAGGCTTTATCTGAAAATAACATATTTCCTCAGGGTGAATCACGATTATCGGACCTCTTTCACAAAATCCGTGGCACCCGGTCCGTCTGATGTCCACCCGATCACGCAAGCCCTGTTTTTCTATCTCCGCTTCAAGACTTGCGGCAACTTCACCACTACCGGAAGCGTGACAGGCTGATCCGGAACAGAGGGTGATACAGGGTTTGTTTGGATCTCTCGTTGACAGAATGGTCTTTCTGAATTCTTCCAATTCAGCGGGTGAATTTATCCTCGGCATAATTTTATCCTACTCATAGTTTTTTAACACGTCTGCGGTCTCTCCCGGCACCATTTTACCGTAAGTCTTCCCGTCGATTTCCATTACCGGCCCCAATGCACAGCAGCCAAGACAGTTGACGGTTTCCAGACTGAACTTCATATCCAGATCCGTTTCACCGGGGTTTATCCCTGTCTGTTCTTTCACGGTGTCAAGAACACGCTTCGCGCCGCGAACATGGCACGCAGTCCCCATGCAGATGTGAATGCCATGGCGTCCTTTGGGAACCAGACTGAAGGCTTTATAAAAGGTGGCGATATGCTGGATCCGGGTTAAGGGTACGTTCAGTTTTTCGCCCACCCGCTCCAATGTCTCCTTGGGAAGCCAGTGATTTTCTGCCTGAATCTCCAGTAACACCTGAATCAGGTAACTGGCCTCGCCATGGTGTTTTTCAATGATCTGATCGATTCTGTCGTTATCCATAGACGCTTTGTCCCAATTTTATTTTTTTCCATACACCACAGGTTTTTGGGCTGTCCAAAATCATTATCTTGAAAGCTATAGCTACCGCTTTTTCTACTGAATTCTGGCTTCTGTTTTCTGACTTCTGAATTCTGACTTCTGCTTTTTCACGCCAGTCGATAGCACTTCTGGCCTTCATCGTAACGGACCAGTCCATGCATCGAGGACACGTTCATGTGTTTTGATACCGCAGACGGGCTCAGTCCCAGGATTCCGGAAATATGGCCTGTCGAAAGCGGCTTTTCCTTCAGCAGCAGCATGATCTGGCTGATGGCCAGTTTGTTGCCGATCAGCTCGTCATACAGCCGGTTGAATTCGTCACCCATAAAAAAGCCATGATACGCCTCTTTTGATTTGACCGGTATCCTCAGCCGTTCCCGTTCAACCAGACGGATATAGGGAACCAGTTTTCTGGCCGCTTCCAGTTTGAATGCCAGTGTATTTCTGTCGATTCCCTCGCTCGTGCCGAGTGGTCCCAATTCCCGAATCGTTTGCGTGAACTCATTCGTGACTTCGGCCAGCAGATTGCCGTCCGCACCGGACATGAACTGGATACGCAGTCTTTCCGGGTTCAGACCGATGGATTTCATAATTTTCTTACACAGATAGGTATTGCTTAAGGCGTCGTAATTGCCGTGGGTGACGTAGTTGCACTCGCCCAGCTTGCACCCACCGATAAATACGCCGTCCTGCCCGTTCGAGAAGGCCCTGAGAATGAAATCCAGGTCCACACGACCGGAACACATGACACGGATCAGCCTCATTTCATTTGCATATTGCAGTCTGGAAACTCCAGCCAGGTCAGCCGCGCCGTATGCTCACCAATGGCATACAAAGCCCAGTATTCTTGGTTTAAACTCGAGAGCTGTACTCATCCGTTCTCATCTCCTTTATTCCATTCGCATGCGTTACCGGATTTCAAAACGCTGCATCAATCTGTTCGATGATCGCTTCTTCTGTCATCGCGGCATCGATCTGGCTGCAGAGTTCTTCATTGTTGAAATGCTTCAGATAAATCGCATTCGTCGGGCATTTTGCGTTGCACAGGCCGTCTCCCTTGCAGAGAATAGGATTCACCCAGGCCTTTCTGCCGAGAGGCGTATCGATAAACTCGATCGCATCATACGTACACGCGGTGATACATGCCCCGCACGATATGCAATCGGTCTCCCGGACCTCGCACACGGAACCCGAGGCAATGACCGTGTCTCTGGAAAGCAGGGCCATAACCCGGCCGGCAGCGCCATACGCCTGATTGATCGATTCGGGAATATGCTTGGGATAATGGGCTGTTCCACACAGAAAAACGCCGTCCGCAGCAAACTCGACCGGTTTCAGCTTGACATGGGCTTCCTTGAAGAAATGATCCGGGCTGAGTGTCACCTTGAAGAGGCCTGCGATTTCCAGTGTCGAGGCCGAAGGAATAACTGCTGCGGCCAGCGAAAGAATATCGGCATCCAGTTCCAGGCGCTGACCCAGAATGGGGTCGGGAACTGTCACCCGCAACACGGACTTGCCGTCAGCCTTGACTGCTTTGACCTGAGGTTTGTCATCCACGTCATAGCGAATAAATTTGACGTCTTTGTCGGATGCTTCCCGATACGCATCCTCTCGGAATCCATAGGTTCGCATATCCCGAAAGAGAATATAGATATCCATTTCGGGATTGATCTCCTTCAGTTTAAGCGCGTTCTTGACGGCATGACCACAACACACCCGGCTGCAGTAATTTCTGTCCTCGTTCCGGCAGCCGATGCACTGAATCATCACCAGGCTTTCGGCATGAACGACCCGTTCGTCTTTTTTGGCGATCTGCTCTCCCAGTTCCAGATGGGTGAACACCCGATCGTCCTGGCCGTACAGGTATTCGGTCGGTTGATAGACATCGGCTCCGATGGCAATGACCGAGGCGCCATGTTTGATCTGTGAGACGCCTTTTTCCGAGGTGACCGTGGTGATGAAATTTCCCACATAACCGGACACATTCAAGATGGTGGCATCATGATACACGTGTATTCGGGGGTTTTGATAAACCGATCGAATCACATCGTCCAGATAGGCCTGCACATCCAGGCCTTCCAGGGTGGAGTAAATTCTGCGCGCCATACCCCCCAGTTCTTTTTTCTTTTCAACCAGACACACCTCATGCCCCTGTCTGGCGATGGATAGTGCACAGGTCATGCCGGCAATGCCGCCGCCGACCACGAGAGCCGTCTTGTTCACCGGCAGGTCAAATTCCTGCAGTGGCTCCAGATATCGCGCGCGCGCCACCGACATGCGAATGATGTCCCTGGCTTTTTCGGTCGCCTCTTCTTTTTGCCGGGAATGAACCCAGGAGCAGTGTTCCCGAATGTTGGCCATTTCGCAGTAGTATTGATTAAGCCCGGCCTCCCGAAGGGTATCCCGGAACAGCGGCTCCAGGGTTCTGGGAGAGCACGCGGCGATCACCACGCGGTTGAGCCCTTTTTCCTTGGCCAGATCCGTAATTTCCTTGGCCGAATTTGTGGCGCATGAAAAAAGCTGCTCCTTGGCATAGACCACGTTCGGCAGGGTCAATGCATAATCGACTGCCGAAGGCACATTCACGACACTGGAGATATTGGCCCCGCAATGACAGACAAATACGCCGATTCGGGGGGCTTCTCTGGAAACATCCCGTTCCGGCGGATAGACCCTTTCCGTGGCCAGCTTGCCCCGCCGATAGTCCATCAGTTCGCCGCACTGGGTGCCGGCCCCGCTGGCAGTAAAAACCGATTCCGGAATATCCGTCGGCCCCTGAAATGCTCCGCTGACAAAAATCCCGGCTCGGCTGGTTTTTATCGGATTGGAAGAATCCGCCTTGGAAAATCCGTGTGCATTCAGTTCGATTTCAAACAGATTTGCCAGTGCCTTGACGCCGACCGGCGGATTCAATCCGACGGACAGCACCACCATGTCAAATTCTTCCTCTTTGACGCCATCATCTGACGTGGCATATCGGACAACGACATTTTTGCTATCCGGAATCTCCTTGACGATGGACGCATAACTTCGAATAAACCGGACACCCGGAAGTTTTTCGGCCCGTTGATAATACCGTTCGAAATCCTTGCCAAAGGACCGGATATCGTTGTGAAATATCGTGCACTCAACCGCGGCATCATGATCTTTTGTCAGAATCACCTGCTTCTGGGTATAGGTGCAGCATACACCGGAGCAATAGCTGTTTTCACCCGGCGTCACCCGCCTGGAACCGACACATTGAATCCAGGCAATTTTTTTGGGATGCTTTTTGTTGGAAGTCCGCAGCACCTCACCCTGGTATGGGCCGGTGGAGGATAACAGCCGTTCATAGTCCATGCTGGTGACGACATTCTGCATCTTTCCGTAACCATATTCCGCCTTCACCCGGGGGTCAAACGGTTCGATACCGGCAGACAGAATGATCGCCCCGACATGGATCTCCGCCTTCTCTGCCTTTTGCTTCAAATCGATGGCGCCGGTCTGACATACGCCTTCGCAGATCAGACATTTCTTTTCTTTCAGATACAGACAGCTTTGATCAATATAGGTAACCAGGGGTATTGCCTGGGAAAAATAAACATGAACCGCCTTGTTCGCCGATATGTCCTGATTGAAGGGGTCCGGATATTCCACCGGGCAATATTTGACACAGGTGCCGCATCCGGTGCATTTGTCCTCGATGATGTATCTGGGCTGCTTGACCAGAGTTACCGTAAAATCTCCCGCCTCTCCTGCCACCTGCTCAACTTCGGTAAGTGTCAGGATTTCGATATTGGGGTGCCGGCCGACCTCGACCAGTTTGGGAGAGAGAATTCACATGGAACAGTCATTGGTCGGAAACGTCTTGTCAAGCTGGGCCATATGGCCGCCGATGCTTGGCGCTTTCTCGACCAGGTAAACCTTGAAGCCAGAAGTGGCCAGATCAAGAGAGGCCTGAATGCCGCTGACCCCTCCACCAACAACCATTACATCACCAAAATTACGGTCTTCAAGACTTCCGGAAAATTGTTGAATGATTTCTTTTGGCAGTACGTCGTTTTCCATTTTCTATTCCCTCATCCGTATGGATAAAAAGTTTTAAGTGTTAGGTTTTACGTTTTAAGATTAAAACCGTAATACGTACCACTTAAAACTTAACACTTAAAACTTAACACTTAACACAATTTTTAAATCACTTCCTGGATGATTTCCGCGATGTCCTTGATATCGAGAATCTGATCATTCTCCAGGTTCAACCGGCTTTCCTCAAAATTGGTGATGCAGTAGGGGCAGGCCGTCGCCAGAATCCGGGCACCAGTGGCTTTTGCCTGAATCAGCCTGAGATCGGAGAATCGTTCGTTTTTGGGGGTGTCCATCCAGATCCGGCCCCCGCCGCCGCCGCAGCAGAGGCTGTCCGTTCGGGAATCCTCCATCTCGACCAGATCCAGCCCCGGTATCATCTGTAAAATATTCCGGGGTTCATCATAGATGTCATTATGACGGCCCAGGTAACAGGGGTCATGATAGGTTATTTTTTTGGGATATTCGCCCACAATTTTCAGCCTGCCCTGGGTGATCAGCTCCAGAAAATATCGGGATGCATGGACGACCTCGAAGTTCACCATGAACTCGGGATATTCGTTTTTGAACGTGTGATAGCAATGCGGAGAAGAAACGACAATTCTTTTGACGCCGCTGTCGATAAATGTCTTGATGTTTTCCTTGGCCAGGCGTTTGAACACGTCTTCGCTGCCTGTTTTGCGGATACTTTCACCACAACAGTTTTCCTTTTCACCCAATATTCCGAAATTGACCCCGGCCTTGTTGAAAATGGCGGCTGTGGCAGCGGCAACTTTTTTCATTCTGGGGTCAAAGCTCAGGTAGCAGCCGACAAAATACAGTATCTCCATTTTCTCGGTGAACGGTTTCACCGCCAGATCTTTTGCCCAATCCGCGCGTTTCTTCCGTTCAAACTGCAGGGGATTTCCCTCGGAAATCAGGCTGGCCCGTGCGGTTCGGGCAGGGCGAACCGATGCCGGGAAAACCTCATAATTGGTTGCCATCCGGCGCAGGGATACCCCGACCTCGATTTGCCTGACCCCTCTCGGACACTGCTGAGGGCATCTGCCGCAGGTGGTACATCGCCAGATATCTTCGCCTTCTATTTCGGTCAAACCAAAGGTGGCCTGACGGATGATTTTGCGAATGCTGAAGGGTCTGACCCGGTTCCACGGGCAGACGGAATCACACAATCCGCACTGGAAGCAAAGCCTGAAGGCTTCTCCACCAGCCTCTTTTATCTCGTTGATCACTTCCTTGAAGGGGGCGACTGTTTCCACTGCCTGTATTGATCCTCTTTTGTTAACGTGATGGGTTAGGGATGTTCAAAATACTGAAATACCGTTAATGTATAAAGAATCTCTAATTTCAGATAAAATCATGAATGTCGTCATGCCGGACTTGATCCGGAATCCAGAATATAACAATCTGGATTCCGGCTTTCGCCGGAATAACGGGAAAACGGTATTTTAACAAATTCGACATCCCTTACGCCTTCTTTGACAGCCGGGCCAGGGTATCCTGAATGGTCTCCACCCCGTATTTGGCTGCCAGCGCTTCCAGTCCGATCTCCAGTTCTTCCCGGTCCGCCCCTTCTTCGACTTCCTCTTCCCGTTCTTCGTATGTCAGAGCGTCAACCAGGCACCACTTGACACACAGGGGTTCCTCTTCGCCCTCGCACATATCACATTTCAGGGGAAGACCGGAATCGGGTTCCTTGAACTCGCTTCTGGATGGGCAGGAAGCCCGGCAAAATGCGCATTCGTCGTATTCCTTGCCATCGATCGTGTATTTGTCCCTGCCGGCACACTCGGCTACCGCATGTTCTCCTGCGTATACGGGAACATATATGTCGGCCAGCGGATCACGGATCACCCGAATACGGGACCTGGCCGGATTGTTGCTGCTGTATTTCGGTTCTGCGTGAAAGGCAGAGCAGATGACCTCGCAAGCCCGGCAACCGTTGCACTTGTCGACATTGATTTTTATGGATTTAACCTTTTTCGTTTTTTTCTCACCCTTCACGGCAATCCCCCCTTCATCTATTCCTGAATCTGATTCGCCGAAGTCTCTTTGGAGGACTCATTTTCTTGATCCGTCAGAATCCCCCTTCTGATAAAGTCATCACTGACATAATCCAGGCCCAATTCGTGCAAAGACGCTTTGGTGGGAATCCCATCGTCATTCCACCCCTTGAATTTGTAATATGTATCCAGGAGTTCCTTTTCGAGTTCGGGAAACCGTTTTTTCCAGTGGTTCTCCGGTGGTCTGTCATCTTTTCGTCTCATGCCCCTGCCGATATTGATGGCTCTGACCAGTGTTCGGTACCGTTTGGCAGCCTGCGTCAGTTTTTCTTCATCCATATCGATTCCGGCACCGGCCGAGATGAATTTCGGATAATTGTGGATATGATACGGCGGTTTCAGGGGGAAGGACGACAGACCGGCGCACATGCCCAGGGCGTCATCGATGTAGTGCATCCGCTCCTGCCAGTCCACGATATCGCAACACATCTGAACCGTCGGATAAAACGGCATCGATTTTTCACCGCGGGGTTCCCAGTCCAGAAAAATCTGTTTGAACTTGTCATCCGGAACCTGGAACCAGTCCTTGACAAATTCTTCCCGCTCCTCTCTCGTCATAAACGGAGCTTGGGGAAACTGGCCCTCGATCTGGGTGATGTTGATCTTTTCACCGGTGCAATACATCAGAAAATAAATGGGGTTGAGCATGGACAGTTTGAGCGGTAGTTGCTCATGTTTCTTGATGTTGTTATGCGCAAATTTTTCCGCTCCGTTGCCAATCTGTTGGGCCGCCCAGTGAGTACCATTGGCCAGGACATCACCAATTCCTTCTCGCCGAACGATTTTATCAAGCAGCCAGTAGAATCGCTCTTCGTTGTCCGTCGGAAATTCCGGCATGTCCTCTTTTGTCAAAATACCTTCTTCATATAGCTCGACAGCAAAGGCCATCACCTGGGGGGTCGAGAATCCGTCCACGCCGTATTCCGTGGCCCGCTGCGCGATCCGTAAACCAAACTCCAGATCCGCAAATGCGCCCATCGTATAAGTCAATTTGGAGAAACATTTCATCATGTAGGTGGGAAGACCCGGAAGGGAAATCGTGGCGCCGCATTTCATCGGACAGTTATAACAACTGATCAGTCTGGTTCGCGAGCTTTCCAGCGTTTTCATCCAGTTGGCGGCAATTTCGTCGTTCCAGAAATCCTTTCTGCGAACGCGGGAATTTCCCCACATGAAATTTTCGGTGTGCCATTTTTCGTCATGCACCATCATTTCCTGCGGAGACCCCAGTCCGGCCAGAATGGGCATGACGTTCGGAATTGGATTCTCGTTGCGAAACTGAATGTATTTCATGACATCGTTACAAAGTTCCATGAATTCAGCCGGACGCGCCACGTTAAGATCCTTTGTTCCGCGGATCACAATCGCCTTGACGCCTTTGTCTCCCATCACAGCTCCGATTCCGCCCCGGCTGGCACTGGACCGGCCCTGCTCGATAGATGCAAAATAGACCTTGTTTTCACCAGCCATGCCTATAGCGGCCACCTGGGCCTTCGGCTCCTTCAACTCCTTCTTGATGAGCCCCGCGGTTTCAACAGCGCCCTTGCCCTTCAGATGGGAGGCATCCCGTAATTCCACTTTGTCATTGTTTATATAGATATAAACCAGATTGGGGGATTTTCCGCGAAGGATCACCTTGTCATAACCGGCATATTTCAATTCCGGCGCAAAGAATCCCCCCATCATGGAAAATGCCAATAACCGGGTCTGCGGAGAGATGGTGGTAACAATGGTCCGGTTACAGCCGGTAGCCGGTGTGCCGCATAACAGACCGGCGCTGAATATGAGCAGGTTGTCCGGAGAAAACGGTTCAGTTTCAGGGGGAACCCGTTCCCACATGATCTTGGCACTCGTACCCAGGCCCCCCAGATAAAGCTCGGTATCTTTGGGGTCGGTTGCAACCCGCTCGATGTTTCCCCTGGACAGATCAATTTCCAAATTGAACCCTGTTTCTGCGTATCTCATATTTTTTCCCTTCAATATTACCTGGCGCTTTATAAGGCGATAGCCGCAATCCAAAAAACATGTTTTGATCGATCATGGGTTGCAGGCGCTCAACTCAAAACGGCCTTCATCCGTCAGGTAACGGCTTGAAATGCCGAGTTGTTTTATCCTTATGATATCAATTTGACCATCTTGAAATCGTGATTTTTTAATATCAGTTCCCCGCCACGACATGATTACGATATAGCTACATCATAACTATGTGTCAAGAAAAAAACTGAGGTTTCGTAATGAGCCGTGGAAGAGGGTTTGGGTGAAGATGACACAATCACAAAGGTAACCATCCAACGTATGGCATGGAACCTTGCACCCGTTACCGTCACAAAACGGTCCTTCGAAACACGTCCCTGGTGTATTTCAGCCGTTTTGCACGCAACCATGACACCAGCGGCGCCATCGCATTTAATCAAATGAGGGTATGTCGTCCAGGAGGGAATACATCTGAAGCAGTAAAAAACGTCGATAAAATGGGTCTACTGGTTGAAAATGAAGATCATATGGAAGCCCCTGAATCGTAATACCGTCAGTCGAATGTTCAAGAGTCTGTCCACAGGGATCATTTGCCGAAAAACCACCGCTTCTTTTTCCGGGGTTTTATTGGATCCTGCAACTGGATGGTCTGTCCGGTTGTATTCTGTAATCCGTAATCACCTGCTTTTAATCATTTTTATGATCTTAATAATTCTCAAAAGTGGTGCCCCTGGCAGGAATCGAACCTGCGACACATGGATTAGGAATGCTTATGCTATCTAATCAGAAAATATCATAATTACAAGTAATTGAATTTAATTGAACTTTCAGATTCACTTTTGGTTTTGTTTGTAAATCTTTTAAACTATTTGACCTTGGCGGGCACAATTTGGGCACAATTAACGTCACTCCCTGGAACTGGGGCAGATCAATCACCTGCAACCAGACTGTTACCGAATTTGATAGTACTGGAGTGCCCTTAGCTTCTCTTCAATATATAAAAACCGGGTTCTTTGCAAGCTTGAAAATTTTAGGATATCAGGAAAAATAAACGTGGGACTTCCACAATGGCGATACATTTTTATCACGTATTGGCCGATGGTTGGTTTGACAATTTCGTCGTCTTTGTCATCTTGGTTCGAATATTTTCGTACCATCCTGGTTTTCCGGCTTCGTTGCCGATAGTCCCGGCGAGGCACAAGCCGAATGTAATCGTAAGAACCATGGTCGACGTTGAAAGACTTTGCAATGAATCGAATTCTGTAAATCCAAGATACGGTCGTACAGCGCTTTCCAACAAGCAACTGGAGCATCGCCGCGTATGTCTGGGTTAGGTGTATGACCAATCTGCCCGAACCATCTGCGATTCGGGCTCTCATCGGCGGAACTGGATAGGGGGAAAAATCTATTGTCAGAATCGATGCAATGAATTCCTGCGATTAAATCTCTCTTTTAGTTTATCGTTAATGTAATGATATGAATTGAATATACGTAATAAAAATAAATATCATTGATACAGATATGTAATGGAGGCCTACAAAATTTTATGAGGGCGACATGGGAAATTAATTGACATTTCGTTCAATTTTTACTATTTTTTAGACAGAATCCTATATCAGCGGCAGAAGCTTTCGGAACTCCATGCCGGTTAACCATTCCCTGGCTGCCAGAGCTTCAATTTATTAAATGATGACCTTTATTTTATAGTCCCGTATGGCCGCTCGGGCAACTGCTTCCCCTTTGGGGATTTTGTTGCTCGGGCGGTCTTTTTTTTGGCCAAACACAACAAGCACTTGAATTAATTAGATTTACTGGATTCATATGCTGGAATGGTCAAAAAAAGAGGATTATAATGCTAGATCAAAATTGCAACAATCAAAATGGGCCGCTCTATGATAACGACTCGCAGTGTGCCCAACCATCGGATGAAAAACCGGAAACGAACCCGGGATCGGAATCACGTCCATTCGGACCTCCCACAATTCTGGTTCATCCTGCGGTCGATTTCGTTCCTGGAGGTATGACAGTTGGATTCAAACAACCCAGGGCCGATCATGAAAACCAATTGGTCTTAATTGTCATGGATGGTGCTGCTCAAAAGGCTGAAACAGATCCAGAGCAGGTTGACATCGGCGGGACAACCTATTCAGTCAAAAGCGGCCCAACGCCACCTTTGCTGCACAATGTGTGGCACCACGATTCAGCCAATGATTTTTTGTTAAATCCGGTTTGCAGAACTTCGATTTTTCAGGAGATTAAGGACACAATCCAGAAATATCTGAAATTTCCAGCATCAGATGAATATGGTCTGATCAGCCTTTGGGCTATTTCAACGTATTTCAGCCAGGCCTTTTATGCTTTCCCGTACGTTTTATTTATGGGTCCAAAGGAATCCGGGAAATCCAATGCTCTGGAAGTGTTAAGCCTGATTGCACATAACGCAATGAAAACGAAGAATTTGACTGAATCATCCCTGGGCGATTATTTAGAAAGTTGCCGTGGAACGGTTTTCATTGACCAGGCCGAAGCACTACCATCAAAAATCGTTGGGATTCTGGCAGATGCATATAAAAAAGCAGGCGGAAAGCGAATGATCACGCAAGGCAAAGGAACAAAGCGCACTTATCGTTCCTATTCATTATATGGAGCAAAAGGATTCGCTACAACGAAACCGCTTGATCTGGATCTGTTGGATAGATGCATTTTGATCAGTATGCGGAAGTCAAAGAAACCGTTGGCGGATTTATGCGGAAACGAACCGATCTGGGCAGATCTCCGCGACGGCCTGTTCCGTTTCCTTCTCTGTAGGTATGCAGAAGTCCAAGAGGCCTACCAAGCAATCGAATCCACCGGAAACCGCCAGGGGGAACTATGGCGCCCACTAGAGGCTGTTGCTCGGGTTATAGGGCTACCTGAGGCAGAAATTTCTGAAATCCGACAAACTTTTTACCTCTGCACCGCAAAAACCAAGGCTGAGCCATCCCAGGCTGAACTGCTCATGCTTCAAGCCATTGCAGATGCGGCCGCTACGGCTGCTGGCGACTTTTTGATGACTGCACAACAAATCCAGTCAGCAATCGCGCCCAGCCTGCCGAAAAAAGATCTGCCATCGGTCCAGTGGATCGGACAGAAGATTGCAGTGTACGGGCTTTACAAGGCCGATGGGAAGGTCAAACGCTCCAAGCGCAAAGAGACGTTTTATAATTTTTCGCCGGGGCATGTTAAGGCCATAACCGACCTTTATCTATAAATCGGCCATGGAACCGGGTGGAACCGTTCAGAAAAAAGGGGATGGTTCCACCTTAACTATCCGTTTTATTTTTTATTTACTGCTATGTGGAACTGAGGAATCGACAAAAATGATAAAAGGACTATGCCAGCCGGGATGTGCGAACTGATCTCAGTTCTTATGGAATTCATTTTGATTTATAATTTAAACCATGCCTAGCCGGTTAACACAGAATCGTCGTGTTCCAGGGGTATGAGAGACCATCGGCCTGAACACGGGCGAGGTATCCGAAAGCCTTCAATCCATCCGGATACCCTCCAGATGCGTGGCGCAAGGCTGCCTCAGCAAAAAGCTGCTGAAGCCCCAATATGCTTTGGGGTTTTGGTATGCGAGGGTATCGTGACCCAAACTGGCATTCTGCGGCAACCGGATAGGCATAATTTAAACATAATAAATAACAATCAAAATAAATTATCTTTAACATAGGTGATAATACGGGCGCAGAAATCTGCGCCTGAATTTAGGAATCATTTGGGTAAAGATAGTAGGTTATAGAGAAATAGATATGCAAAAAATTTCGTTGGAAGATGAAGTAAACAATATTCAGAAATATTATGAGAATTTTGAAAATGACCACAAAACTGTAGTGGAGATAAATGCTGAACGATGGGTCAAGCTCGGGATTATGCTGGCAGAGCACCAGCAACATGTCGTTGCGAACGGAAAAAAATGGGAAGAATGGGTGATCCAGCACTTCCTGTTTTTGAAAGAACGGAGGCGACAGCAAGCAATGGCCCTGACGGTTTACAAGATTGAAACATTGCGTCCGTACTTTTATTTAGGTTTTGATCGGCTTTATTGTTTTTTCATACTGTTGAAAAATTATATGAACGAACCAGATTTGCAGGCACTACTGAAAGAATTCGGTTTTTCTTCTTCTCCGGAAATTGATGGGGAGGACAAATCAGCGGAGATCAAAAAAAGCGTTGATCAGGTAATGGAATTCTACAAATTCAAATCAAATTGCAAAAATATGCAATATGATTACGAGCTACTGAAAGATGTCATTAAAACTGGGACTGAATTTTCCAGCTCCGAGTTTACCGAAATTCAAAATAGAGCCAAAAATGGGCAATCGGTTGATGATTTTCTTCTCAATAAACTGATCGCGGGAACTACCGGGTCGGGTGGCCAGAGCAGTTCCGGAAAAGTTGGGATTATTCCTCTCCTTGCAATGTTGATTCAAACGGTTGACGGCTATATTTCAGATGATGAAATTCCGGTGTATTTGCCTCAGCATACCGTAAATCTGTGTCATGACCGGCTAACCTGGCTCAGAGAAAAATGCAATAACAATTGAGGGGAAAAAATTCCATGCCGCATATCATGTACTTGTCGTCTTTTACTGAAACTGTTTTAAATGCTTATAAAGATAAAAGACCGGATTCAGAAGTTAATGTTCTGTTGTCCTTTGGCACTAAATCCGGCGACTACCCAAACATGAGGAAATCGCCAAAAATTAACAGCATGGCCTTGGACAGCGGTGCCTTCACTAAAAACTTCGCAAACGCTGCCGCCACTGAGAATATTACCTTGGATGGCTTCATCGCATATTGTAAATGGATAAAGGACCGTTTTGAATTGATTTTCAATTACGATGAAAATTTCAATTTGGGCGGATTTGAAACGAATACTCGCAATATGATGAAGATCGAGGCGGCTGGAATTTCAGTCGTACCGGTAGTCCATGACTACATTGGCCAAGTGTTTAACGAAATCGATTTTTATCTACGGAAAAAATATCCAATCATTGCCCTGGGATCTTCCGTACATAAAAAATCAAACCGCTTCAACAACATCAAGACCGCTGTAGATAAAATTGTCAGTGGCGGATCAAAGGTACATCTTCTTGGATTGACTTCGCCGGATATTCTCGGTGTTCTGCCAATCCATTACAGTGATGCCACCAGTTGGACACAGGAGGGCATGTTTGGAAACGTGATTTGGTGGAATCCCTATAAAAATGGAATCAACAAAACTGATCGGGTCAGATTTTTGGACAGGGAAAATTCCGATAAAATACATTCAGAGCACATTGAAAATTATCCATATAGAAAATATTTTGAAAAATATTTATGGGATGAACTTCAACTTGAAATTTTAGATATATATGGACACGAAAAGAATCGTAACAGACAGATTGCCAACGTTCACCATTTCGTGAAATTGCAGGATATCGTACGACAGATGCACATAAAAAATGGTTTTGATGTGTAATTTGATGTATTAGCCCTAAAACAAGCGTTAATAAACTTATTTAAATGCTTTAAAATGCACTTAATTACTTTACTTTCAAGATGTTATAATGTATACTTATGAGTAATATCAACATCTGAAAGGAGCATTTCAAGTGAAAAGTAACACACAAAGAAATATAGAGAAACTTAAAAGAAAAATAGCCAAAAAACTTAAGAAAAGAAACTGGGAAGATCAACCTCACCCTATGCTGAGTGGC
>Ga0351887_10117_pt1 | contig 23001 bp, 21 predicted proteins | sample TotcelFGM3001L15_FD_206760 | JGI IMG/M metagenome (GOLD analysis project Ga0351887, IMG submission 206760) | Enriched cells from coal bed in the Powder River Basin, Montana, United States - Total cells FGM rep3 HSBNCT.FGM.300.1.L15 ...
CTGGCCACTGACCACTGACCACTATCAACTATGCTTAAACTGACCTGGCGCAATACCATCCGGCACCCCCTGCGGGCCGCCCTCACCATCCTGGGGATGGCGGTGGCGGTACTGGCCTTTTGTCTCCTGCGCACCGTGGTGGCCGCATGGTACGCCGGGGTGGATGCCTCCTCCCCGGTGCGCCTGGTGACGCGGAACTCCGTGTCCCTCATGTTCCCCCTGCCCCTGGCCTACCTGCCCAAGATCCAGGCCGTGCCCGACATTGTCCGGGTGGCCTACGCCTACTGGTTCGAAGGCGTCTATATCGACAAGCGCCACTTTTTCCCCCAGTTCGCCGCCTCGCTACCCGGATACCTCGACGCCTACCCGGAGTATCTCATGCCCGAAGACCAGAAGCTGGCCCTGGTCCAGGACCGCCGGGGCGCCGCGGCCGGGCGCAAGCTCGCGGCCCGGTACGGCTGGCGCATCGGCGATGCCATCGTCCTCAAGGGCACCTATTTCCCGGGGGAGTACCGCCTGGTGCTCCGGGCCATCTACACCGGCCGGGACCCCAGCGCTGACGAGACCCTGCTGTTTTTCCACTGGGATTACCTCAACGAGACCTTGAAGAAAATCGCCCCGGATATGGCCGACAAGGTGGGGTGGTTCCTGGTCCAGGTGGCCCGGCCGGACCTGAGTGCGCCGGTGTCCGCCAAAATCGACGCCGGCTTTAAAAACTCCCTGGCCGAAACCCTGACCGAAACCGAGGCCGCCTTCAATTTGAGTTTCGTGGAGATGACCTCGGCCATCCTCGTGGCCATTCGGGTAGTGTCCTGGATGGTTATCGGGGTGATCCTGGTGGTCCTGGCCAACACCATGGCCATGAACGCAAGAGAACGTCTGGGGGAGTACGCCGCCCTCAAAACCATGGGCTTCAAGGCCCACCACCTGGTGGGCCTCATCCTGGGAGAATCCCTCATCCTCTCCCTGGTGGGGGGCCTCCTGGGCATGGTCTTGAGCTATCCCGCCACCCAGGTCTTCCCTCCGGAAGTGACCCAGTATTTCCCAGGCCTGGAGGTCAGCCGCGCCACCGCCCTCATCGGCCTGGCCGTCTCCCTGGCCGTAGGCCTCCTGGCCGGCATCATTCCGGCCTGGCAGGCCTCAAGGGTGCAGATTGCCGCGGCGTTGCGGAAGGTGGGGTGAATCTTTTATGGAAATTTAATGATTGATAATGGCAAGTTATTAGCAATATATAGGAATAATTGAATAATCTTGGGAAAAAGATTTTTCATTCCGAATTTTATGCTATCATGCCTCCATGAGGCAATATAAATTATAAGATTGGGTACAAATAAGGAACTATCGAGGGGCCTTCGGTGGCCTTGGCTTCAATATAATCTATAGAATATAGATTCAGATTCGGAGTATTCGATGGATAAGAAAAGCCAGTATCAATTGATTGACCAAGCCTTTTTGCCGGCTAAGGAAATTGAGATACCCGAGCTTTTTTGCGGGCGCAAGGAAGAGATTGTACAGGGTTTGCATGCACTGCGGTCCCAGGGTGCAAGCGTTTGCATATATGGTAAGCGAGGTGTAGGAAAATCTTCTATTGCCAAACAGTTACGCTTGGTGGCTTCTGGATATCCTACGTTAACAGATATGATAGGACATCCAGAACTATTCTACCAGGACCTTTTTTGCATGCCAAGCGTCTATTTCTATTGTGATGACACAATTGAAAACGCAAATGATTTATTTAGGAAATTGCTTTCAGATAGGGACAGTTTAGACGGAATAGCTAGATATAATGATGGTATAATCCTACGGAAGACCAAAGAAAAGAAATCAAGGACAGCGCGACTTACATTTAATCTTTTACAAGCCGCTAAAACAGATGAATGTGAGATTGAAAATATAGTAGCTGAATTAGATCCAGTTTCAGCCTTTAAGGCGGTAACTTCTGAAATAGTCGATTGCGCAAATTCAACTAATATTGTTGTTGTTATAGATGAATTTGAAAGAGTTTCTAATAAAATTGGAATTGCTAGCATTTTAAGAACATGTCCACAAGTAAAATTTATATTAGTTGGAGTTTCTGATGATCTCAGATCACTTATCGCCGATCACGAATCTATAAGCAGACAACTAACTGAAGGTTCCATCAAAATCAATCCTATGACTAGCGAGATGCTGGTTGAAATTCTTAAACGTGCAGAAGCTCTCATCCAGGGAACCACATTTGAGGACGATGTTATTGTGCATATAGTCGCAATGTCAGATGGGTATCCACACTGGGTGCATTTGCTTGGGAAGTGGTCATGTATTGATGCTATCGAACGTAATGAAAAAGTTGTTGGGATGGGAAACCTCCTAAGAGCTATAGAAAGGCTAGTTAAGAATGAGCCTTTGCATGAAGAGCTATATATGGAAGTGACTAAGGGCGATAAAACGAATGAGCTGATGCTAAAAATCTTAGCATTAGAAAAACTTGAGAAAATCAACCCACAAGAAATATTTGAAGTTGCAAAATCATATCGAATTCCATATGGAACTTGGCGAGAATTTATTACTCGCTTAGTGTCTGATAACATATTAAATCCAATTGAAAATAAATTCACTTATTTTAAAGATATGAGATTCAAGATTTATTCAAAAATAAGACCCCCATTATATCCCGAGAATGATACCAATAGAGCAACAAGTCAGGTAGAATTTACAAATATTGGGTATTTAGTAAGGGATTACATGTTACCAAATAATGTAATATCTTATCTAGCTGATTATGAAACAACAGACTTTTATATGAAAGCATCTCAGTTTGTAAATATAGATAATTTAGATTATGTTTGCGTTAGTACAGATAAAAAACCGATTATTTATGATCACAAAGGTATTCCAATTAAGTTTATGAAGAAATAATGCGTTAACCATCAGCACTGCTTGTTGGTTACCATAGTATTGATTTTTGCTATATATCAGCAGATTATTAGAGCCCGTAAGCCGGGAAAGCGAAGCGCATCCCGCCGTTCGCCTCATTCCATCTCCGGACGCCGAACGTCATCATCCCCCCCACTCACGGGTATAAATACCGCTTCGAACCTAACGGTGGAAGCCCATCAGGGAGAAAAATCCGGGCGCCGGTGGTTATTATTCCCCCCGCTTAAAGAAGACCAGAGGCGGAAAAATATGCTACACTTTTGATGCCCCTTAAGGAAGCAAACTATCATTTTTGTTGAATCGCCGAGAAAATTAGGGAAAATCTTCCATGGCCGTCAATTATCCCAAAAGAATAATTTTGCAGATAGCGGTGGTTCTCTGCGCCCTGCTCCTGGTTCATTTCAAATCGAATCTGGAAGGATTATTCTCGATTTTCGGTTGGGGCATATTGCCTCGGATAATAGACTTCATAATCGAAATCTTCAAATGGATCGCTTTCGGATGGTTAGCTTCGGGAATTATCCAGACGCTCCTGTGGCCAGGTTTGGAAAAGTACTCGGGCCATCCGGTTCCCAAGCTGCTAGAGGATATCGTCACCGCGGTAATCGTGTTTGCCATTATCCTGTCGGTCTCCGCTTTTGTCCTGCATGCTCCCCTCTCCGGCCTGATCGCCGGCTCCAGTATTTTGGCGGCCATCATCGGCTTAGCCATCAACCCTATGTTAGCCGATGTGTTCTCCGGCATGGCCCTGAGCGTGGAGCGAGCCTACAATATCGATGATTGGGTAGAAGTTGAGAATCGCTCCCGCCCCGGCGGTTCCCTGATCGGCAAGGTGGTAGAAATTAACTGGCGCGCCACTCGCCTGCAAACCAAGGCAGACCAAATCATCGTTATTCCCAACAGCGAGATGGCCAGGACTAAGTTTATCAATTACAGCATCCCCGAGAGGCATTACCGGGAGGAAGTCCAGGTTACTCTGAGCCACACCATTGCCCCGGAAAGGGCCAAACGCATCTTGATGGCCGCGCTTCTGGGTACTCGGGGGATTATGAAGCAACCGGAGCCTGAGATAATCCTTCGGAAGTTCGACCAGCGCGGGGTTCTGTGGTGTCTCTGGTTTTGGGTGAGCGACTACGCGGAAAACACCCAGGTCACAAAAAACGTGCATGAAAACGTCTTAAAACATCTTCAAGTTGCCCGCATAGACTTATCGTATAACCGGGTCGATCAGCGCCTGGTGCAGCCAGATGATGGTAAGCGAGAGCAAGATGCGGTAAAACTCGAGCTGATCGGAGGCGTTGAGTTTTTCAAAGTCATGGACGAAAATTCCCTGACCAGGATAGCCAATGCCATGGAGAGAAAGAAGTATGGCGCCCAGGAATTCATCGTTACTCAGGATGAGGCGGGCGACTCGCTCTTTATCGTCGAGGAGGGCCTGGTCAATATCCTGGTCAAGGATGCGGAAGGAACCAATTTCTGGGTGGCGCATATTCAACCCGGCGGGTTCTTTGGAGAAATGGCCTTATTAACCGGAGAGCCCCGGACCGCCTCAGTCCAGGCGGAAACCGAGGTGATCTGTTATGAAATCAGCAAGGAAATTCTCAGCCCTATTTTTCAGGAAAGTCCGGAGCTTCTGGAAAAAATCAGCGCCCTGATGGCCACCAGGAAAATTCGACTCCAGAAGATTGAAACCGACGCCTGCGCCCTGGTCGACAATGCGGAAGAGACAACAACCTGCAATTGGCTGCTCCAAAATATGCGTAATTTTTTCGGCATCAAACTGTGGTGAACAAGTAGAAGCTATTTTTTCACTCGTTCCCAAGTTGCACTTGGGAACGAAAATGCTTGCCAAGCTTAGCTTGGCGGTTTTAAAGAGCGTTCTCAACCTCAGCTTTGGAACGAGGAAAAAGGAAAATTGAAGGTTTCTGCTATATATCACCGGATGTCTAATCTATCTCTCCGATGACCCCTGATGCCTATTCCCATCTCCTACAGCTACCGTAATCTCCTGGCCCGGCGGCTTACGACGTTTCTGACCGCCGCGGGTATGGCGCTGGTGGTGTTTGTGTTTGCCGCGGTGCTGATGCTCTCCGAGGGGCTGCGGCGCACCCTGGTGGCCACCGGGTCTTTTGACAACGTGGTGGTGCTCCGGGCCGGGTCCGAATCCGAGGTTCAGAGCGCCATCGACCGCACCCAGGCCGGGATTATCGGGGCTCAGCCCGAAATCGCCCTGGGTAAGGAGGGCCGTCGCCTGGTGGCGGACGAGGCCATCGTGCTCATCAACCTGCCCAAGCGAGGAAGCGGCATGCCGGGCAATGTCATCATCCGGGGGGTGCAGCCGGTGTCGCCGGACCTGCGCCGGGAGGTGCGCCTCAGCGCCGGGCGATTCCTGAACCCCGGGTCCACCGAGATCGTGGCGGGTGGCCAGATCGCCCAGCGGTTTCAAGGGGCCGGGCTGGGGGAGACATTGCGCTTCGCCATGCGCCAGTGGCGGGTAGTGGGGGTCATGGACGCGGGCAATACCGGCTTTGCCTCGGAGCTCTGGGGGGACGTCGAAACCCTGCTGGCCGCCTTCCGGCGCACCGCCTTCTCGTCGGTGATCCTGCGCCTTAGGGACCCCGCCGCCTTCGACGCCCTCAAGGCCCGCCTGGAGACCGACCCCCGCCTGCCGGTGCAGGTGCTCCGGGAAGTGGAATTTTATGAAAACCAGTCCCGGCGCCTGGCCACCTTCATCCGTATCCTGGGGCTGGTGCTTACCGGGATCTTCAGCCTGGGGGCCGTCCTGGGGGCCATGGTCACCATGTACGCCCAGGTGGGGGCCCGCATCTCCGAGATCGGCACCCTTAGAGCCCTGGGGTTCAAGCGGCATCACATCCTGGCCGCCTTCCTCCTGGAATCCATGTTCCTGGGGTTCCTGGGCTGGCTTTTGGGTCTGGTGCCGGCCTCGCTTTTGAACTTCTTTACCCTCTCCACCATCAACTGGTCCAGCTTCGCCGAAATCACCTTCAAGTTCGCCCTGACCCCGGGGATTGTGCTCAAAAGCCTGGGCTTCGGCGTGGGCATGGGTCTGCTGGGGGGGTTGTTGCCCTCCCTCAAGGCGTCCCGTCTGCCGCTGTTGGAGGCCCTGCGCGCGGCTTGATGCGGCGAAGTTCCAGCCTCAGGTAACCTCCCCGGGCTTTCTTATGCCAAACTGCGGTCATACGGGGAATTTAATTGTCGTTTGATAGCAACCGAGTCTCACAATTCCACCAGAAAGCTGTCCCGCCGGTGAAAGTCGGCCCGTGGGCCGGGATGGATCAGGGCCCAGTAGGTCAGCCCGCCGCCGGCGAGCTTAACGACTGCCGTAATGCCGACCATAAGGGGTTGGTCAGCCGACACGATTCTTTCCACTTCCACTTCCAGAGCCAGCCGCAGTGAGTTCGAGGCGCGCCGGACGCTCATGGGGAGCGATGACAACGCGGTTTCCTCGGCCATCCCTTGCCGATACCCGGTAAAGCGATAAACGTTCCAGTGCCCGGCGGGAGACAGGTTGAATTCCCAATACTGCGGCGCCTCCTTGACCCCGAGAAAAAACTCGAAGCAGGTTTCTTCCCAAAGTCCGTGCCGGCGAGTTGCGATATCGGCTGGCGCCGGAATCATCACCTCGGCCAGATCGCCCCGGAGGTCATAACGGATGGCAAGTTGGCGGGGCCGACGGGTGATGTGGCCGGTAATCTTGATAGTTAGGGGCGGGCCGATGGGGGAAAATGGCTGAAGGGAGAAGTTGCGGCGGCTCATCTAAGGTCCCGGATGATGGCATCGAGGCTCGCGGCCTGGGATTCGATACTCTCGGTCAGCTTGAATTGGACCAGCGCCCTGACCAGATTGTGTTCCGGGTGGCGGGCCTTGAAGTAGACGTTGCCGGCCAGATAATCGGTGAAAAACCTCAATCCCAGCTCGAAGGTGATGAGGCGGATGGCGTCGTATATATAGGAATAGTCGGTCTCGGTAAGAAAATCTCGGGCCTGGGAAAGGTAGCCGGCAAGCATAGCCCGGCAGAGTTCCGGTTCGAAGCGCACCGTTTCCCAGGCGTCGGTTTCTTCGCCCTGGGGATTGCAGCCCGAGCGGAGACCGTCGCCGATATCATAGTGCACCAGGCCGGGCTTGACCGTGTCCAGGTCCACCATAGACACGGCCTGCCCGGTGGCGGTGTCCAGCATGACGTTGTTGACCTTGGGATCGCCGTGCATCGGCCGCGGCCTGAGCCTGCCCTGCGCCCTGGCATCCTCCAGGACGGGAGCGAAAGCCCGGCGTTCGGCCACAAAGCGTAAGCCATAATTTACTTCGGGGGATGGTCGGGCGCCCCGGCGCTCCAGGATCTCGTCATAGTGGGCCAGGTAGACCGGCGTCAGATGAAACCCCGGCAGGGTGTCGGATAAATGATCGGGGGCAAGATCGCTCAGAAGGGAGTGGAACATGCCCAGGGCATAGCCGACTTCTCCGGCGTGCCCGGTATCTTTGATGGTGTCAAAGGTCTCGGCCGCGTCAATAAAACTCAGCGCCCGCCAGAACGACCCGCCTGGGTCAATGAAGTGGTCCCGGCCGTCCCGGGTCAGGAGCACCTGGGGCACCTCAAAGCGGCGGCCGCCGCTCAACGGCCACCGCGCCAGACGCCGGGCCACATGGTCCCCAACGATACGGAGGTTTCCCATAACCAGTTCCGGCCGGCGGAACACCCGGGGGTTAAGGCGCTGCAAAATGAAGTGCGGTTCCGCAGCGCCCTCCACCGTCACCAGGAAGGTGTCATTGACATTGCCGTGGCCGTATTCGTGAAGATCCAGGACCCGGCCCTGGGAGGTGAATTGCTCGGCTGCGCCCACCGGATGATCCAAGGTTGTGCCTTTGATCTGGAAAGTTTTCAAAGTTTAAGAATATACCCATGAAGAACTTGTTAGCCAATGGCCCCTGAATAAGTGCCCTGAAAAAGGCTAAATTGGTGCCCCGGGCGTTACGCCGGGGCCCGGCGCCGCCCTCCAGGCAATGCCCGGCCGCCCTTACCCTTCCAAGTTCTTGAGCAGATCATCGCCAACCCGGTCAGGGATGGGATTCCATACTCCATATCCTATTTGCCTGCTGGGCGTCGGTCTCCGGATTTTGATAATACATCCCCGAGTTTTGAAAAGCGGGAGGTCTTTCCCCGGATGCCGATTGTCTGGCGTAGTCACCCGAGGCGCAGCCAGCCATAAGCGCTGCGACGATTAAGAGTAACCCAAACCAGGTTTTCATGGCTATTCTCCCAGAATTTATTTCTTTCAACTCCAAGTGCGCCCGGCGTCCCCCCATCACTGACTTGACAGTTGTTGAAGAGATATACCGGCCCGCATGATCGCCTATCCAGGGGCTTATGGCTGGGTGTGGAGGGGCACCAGTGTTGCTTCAACGCCGTGATCGTCCAGCCACTCCCGGATGATCTTCATGAAGGCTTGTTCGTGAAAACGGAACCAGTCCTCTCGAACTGTTGGATAATTGAGCAACACGTCTTTGAACCGGCGAAACGGACGTCTTTGCTGAAGAGCACTCGTTAACTCACGTGGGACTTTACCCTCCGGCAAGGTATCGACGAAATCACTCATAACTTCATAGCCGACGTAAGAAGGCGCCGGCTCAATGAGCAGAAAGCGATCCGGGTCAGCGTCCAGCAGCTCTGCGTCTTCTTCGTCCATATCTTCGAATACGGTCAACACTTCGCCGGTCTGACGGTCGAGGAAGTGTTGCATCTCTGGTCCAAAACCTTCAAACACCATGATGAGTTCGTCGGCACGGATAGTCAATGCGGTCATATGCAACCCTTGGTGGCACAGGCGTCTCGCCTGTGCTGGGTTTTTTAATGCGCACTGCGCATCAGATCACGCCTGCCCCGGCTTCACCGCCCTTCCCCTCAAGGCCGCCTGCGCCTCAAAATCCCGGGTGATGCTGTCGAGATTACGGCTGGCCTGGATGGGACCGGAATCGCCCCAGCCTTTCTGTAGGGCCTCCTGTTTCTTAAGGCGGAATTCCTCGACGCCGGCGGCCATATCCTTCCAGATCAACAACTTCTGGAGGATGTGGCGTTCCGGCGGGGAAAAATCCTTCTCCAGATCGAAGGATTCACCGCTTTGGGTGGTGTAGATCATATGAAAAATATATTAACTCTTATCTAGTTAACTCGCTTTATAACTTAATCTTAACAATTATAAGATGATGATGTTCCATTTGAGGGGCATTGACAATAGGTACTTATCTTAAATACAGTAATACTAAACGCATCATTTGTCATATGATTGATTGCACGCGACGCAAAACCAGCTTGATCCATAGTTTTGTAATCGAACCAAAATATTTTGTACATCATAACAACGCTGGCAGAATGGGCCATCTTTCTGATGACCGTTATGCAGCCAGTAGGCGGTCCTTTCGAACTTTAGTTGTTTTTTGACCTTAAGTTCATCTTCGAGAGCACGGATCTTCTCGCGAAAGGTAAAGTTCTCCTCCTGTAGGCCGAGTGCGGCCTCTCTGAGTTCCATGATCTTCTCCTGTGCCTCAATGGTTGCACCCTTCTTAATCAAATCGACGATCTCTTTGTAAGTTGGAAGAGCCACAGCGCCTCCTTTTAGTCTATCTAAGATTATCCGTTTAGTATTTCTTCTTTGAGACAAAACTCTCCCCTAAAGTGGTGATGGGATTACTCCATCTTGCGAACCCGCACCTCGATCTCCGGGGCGCCTTGCAGCAGGGCCACCAGCCTGGCGGTATCCGTCTTGCCGAAGTGATAGGGATAAAGGACCTTGGGTTTAAAGGCCCGGGCTGCGTCGGCCACCATCTCCGGGGTCATGGTGTAGGGGAGATTCATGGGCAAAAAGGCGATATCGATGTTTTTCAGGGCCTCCATCTCCGGGGTGTTCTCGGTGTCCCCGGCCACATAAACGCGCTTATCCCCGAAGGTGATGACATAGCCGTTGCCCTGGCCCTTGGGATGGAAGGGTTCGCCGCCGTCTCGCTTGTGCACCAGGTTGTAGGCCGGCACCGCTTCGATGGTCAGGCCCGCCACAGTCTTTACCTCGCCATTGGCCATGACCAGGCCCCCGGCCACCTTGCCGGCGGCGGCCTTATTTAGTACGATCTGGGTGTTGGACTTACGCAGCCTTTCCACCGCCTTGAGGTCCAGATGGTCCCCGTGCTCGTGGGTGATGAGAATCAGGTCCGCCTTGGGGAGCTGGCCGTAATCGGCATACTGCGCCACCGGGTCCACATGGATGACCTGGCCCCCGAAGGTAAACATCAACGTGCCGTGGCCGATAAAGGTGATCTTAAGCTCTCCCGCCCCGGTCTTAATGACATCCGACTCAAATTTGTCTTGGGCGTTCACTACGCCGGCCCCCACCAGCAACAACATCACCATCATCAGAGCTAACCGCTGCATAGAAACCTCCGAGCATCATCTGCACCTGCCGTTACCGGTTGATTAAACCGTCCTTGTTCATCGAAGCCACTTATAGCGTTTGCCATCAATTCCTTCGGCTTGGAGGTACTTAAATCCCCCTAAATCCCCCTTTTTCACAGGGGGACTTTAATAGCAATTCTCGCAGGTTCCCCCCTTTTTTAAAGGGGGGCAGGGGGAATTATAAGGCTTCCCATAACGGAAAAAACTTTTGGCAATGACTATAACTGGGCCATTTATAGGGCCATCCGGGACGAAAAGCCAAAAGAGCCAAATCACTTCACCTATCCGGTACCTCGCTCGATGGCCGCAATGGTAATGTCGCACAGGGTATTCAGTTCTTCCTCGGTGATGCACAGCGGCGGCATCAGCACGATGACATCCCCCAGGGGACGCAGGATGGCCCCCAGCTCCCGGGCCGCCAGGATGACCCGGTGGCCGGTGCGCCGTTTAATCGGGAAGGCCTCCCGGGCGCCCTTATCGGCCACCAGTTCGATGCCCACCATCAGGCCGCGCTGCCTGATATCGCCCACGCGGGGGTGTTCGGCCATGGCCGCCAGGCGCCCGGCCAGCAACTCGATCTTGGCGGCAAGTCCTTCGATCACCCGGTCTTGGACGAAGATATCCAGGCTGGCCAGGCCCACTGCCGCGCCCAGGGGATTTCCGGTATAGGTATGCCCGTGGAAAAACGTCTTGAACTCCTCGTATTCCCCCAGGAAGGCCTCATAGACATCGTCCGAGGCCAGGGTGGCGGCCAGGGGCAGGTAGCCCCCGGTGATGCCCTTGGCCAGACATAGGAGATCGGGGCTCACCCCGTCGTGCTCGCAGGCGAACATCTTGCCGGTGCGGCCAAAGCCCACGGCCACCTCATCCGCGATGAGCAGCACGTCGTAGCGCCGGGTCACTTCCCGGACTTTCGCCAGATAGCCGGGCGGCTGGGCAATCATGCCCGCGGCGCCCTGCATCACCGGCTCCATGATCACCGCGGCCAGTTCCTGGTGGTGCTCCGCCACCAGCTCTTCCAACCGGACCAGACATTGCTCCCGGCAGTCTTCCCGGTGGTCGCACCGGTAACAGTAGGGGGCCGGGGCCTCCAGGGTGTCGAACAGCAGGGGCTGGTAAATTTCGTGGAATAAGGGGATGCCGCCCACCGACACCGCGCCCAGGGTGTCCCCGTGATAGCCGCCACTGAGCTTGAGGAAACGCTGTTTCCGGGGTTGGCCCCGGTTGCGCCAGCATTGAAACGCCATTTTCAGGGCCGCCTCCACCGCGGTGGAGCCGTTGTCCGAGAAGAACACCTTGTTCAGGCCCGGGGGTGCAAGTTCCGCCAGGCGTCGGGCCAGGAGGATGGCGGGAGGATGGGCGATCCCCAACAGGGTGCTGTGGGCCAGGTGCGACAGCTGCGCCGCGAGGGCCTGATCCAGTTCCCGGCGCCGGTGACCATGGAGATTGGCCCACAGGGAAGAGACCCCATCCAGGTAGCGGTTGCCCTGAAGATCATAGAGGTAAATCCCTTCCCCCCGGCTGATAATCAGCGGGGTTTCTTCCCGGAAGCCCTGCATCTGGGTGAAGGGGTGCCAGACATGCTCCTGGTCCCACTGCCTGAGAATCTCGGGGTCGTAATCCATAGTGCCTCGCTCTATTGACGGCAATCGGGGGCCTCCCGATGTAAGCGGTCAGCTATCAGCTTTATTAAGCCATAACAATTGAGGGACTTGCAATATTCATCTTAGACTGGTGGCACAGGCTTTCCAGCCTGTGCAAATGCCTGTTGAAGTCGATGCAGCATTAACAACCCTCAGGTGTCAAGGTCATCTTTATTAAGAATATCATTATGATACTGCTCAGCTTTAATCCTTTATCAGCACAGGCTCGACAGCCTGTGCCACCGGATTCCCTGGGGTAGATTAATGGAATCTTGTTGGAAAGACACTTTTGCAGGAAGCTCAAAAGTTTTTTCCGATCCTTGATATCCACACAAATCCCCCTAACCCCAGGCGTGTCCGGTAGAGGTTACTTATGACAGCAAGTAAAAAGCCCCATAAGGACCTCGCGATGGTATCATGATTTTGTCTAAAAACCAAACCACTGCAAGGAGTTAGGGGCTTAGGGCACATATTAACACTGTTCTTGGACAAATGCTACAACTTCTCCCGAGACATGTTTTCGACCACCAAGTGGAGACCCATGCCTGGCAGGGTCCTAAGCCCCGAAAATTATCCTACTGCTCGCAATTGGTGGCTATGCTCTATGCCCAATTGAGCGGCAAAAAGAGCCTGCGGGACTTGATCTTCAGCCTGGCCCGTCATTCGCGGAAGCTCTATCATCTGGGGGGCACTAAAGTGAAGCGCTCCTCGCTATCCGACGCCAATGCGCAGCGCCCAGCCCGCATCTTCTCAGAGCGGATCAGACCATCCGCCTCACCACCGCCTACAGCCGTCGCCACTATCCCGAGATCCTGCGCCTGGTGCATTATCGGGACCCGGAAATCGGCAAAGAATATGTTTTTCTGACCAACCTCCCAGACCTGCTCGCCCTAGCGGTGGCCGACCTCTATCGGCAGCGTTGGCAGATCGAGACTTTTTTCCGCTGGATCAAGCGGAATCTGAAAATTAAAACCTTTTACGCCACCTCGGAGAACGGCGTCTTGATCCAAATCTGGACCGCCATGATCGCCTATCTTCTCCTTCTCTGGATTAAACTGCGCAGCCGCGTGGGCTGGTCCATCCTGGAACTGAGCCGTTTGGTCCAAAATCTGATCATGGATCGCTGCAATTTATGGGCTTTGCTCTGCCCCCGAACCTCTGATCCCGCAGATCATGACCAATTAACCTTATTCAACTTCGGCGGAGTCTGCTAATGTCCCGCCCTTTAGCGCGTGCAAATGCTACCGGACACGCCTGCCCTAACCCCCCTTTAAAAAATTGGGGAACTATTAGGAATTGCTGCTAAAATCCAACTTTGAAAGGGGAGATTCAGGGGGATTTAGGGATCTCCAAGGAGTAAGGAATTTATGGGCAAAAGCTATACCCTTGCCGTCTCTTGGCGGTTTTTTCTTTATTCAGCGGCAAAAAAACAGGGTTCTTGACCACCATTATCAGGGATTTCCGGATAGAATTTAGTTAAAGACTGGTTTAATTTCTTTATGCAACTGTCCGGCAATCCCCCTGCCATGAGACCGGTAACCTTGATTCAAAGGGCACAATTTGTCGGTTTAACGAGGAAAACTATGCGGTGCAGATTTGGGTCTGATGCGAAGCGGAGCTTGCGTGCGGAACAGGGCGCCATGGCTGTGGAGTTCGCCATGATTTTGCCGGTTCTGCTGTTACTGGTCTTCGGCATCGTCGATTTCGGCCACGCCTGGTACATGAGACACGTTCTGCAGAACTCTTGCCGGGAAGGAGCGCGCTACGCCACCCGGTACCAGACGGATGGCAGCGGCGACCGGCTGCTTCCCAGCGCTTTAGCCCCGTCTATCCAAAATTATATCTTAAACACCGCGGCTGAAAATGGGGGAACCTCCGGCACCGGCTTGAACAGTTTGCTGCCGGTGGACGCCGGCACCTCGGTGACGCCCTCGGGGCCCGCATTTACCGAGACCGTCATCGCTAATCTGCCCTTGAAAGATCTCACGGTGACGGTCACCGCCAAAAAATATTGGTTCATCCTCAACAAACTGGTGCCCGGAATAACCGGCGACTATGTCGATATTACCGTGGCCGCCACCATGAAATGCGAATAGTGGAGGAACCCTCACCATGTCTAAGAAATTAGCCGGGTTGATGGCCGAAACCTCGGGTGCGGTCGCAGTCATAACCGCGATTACGCTGGTAGTGATTTGCAGCGCTGCCGCCCTGGCCATCGATTGGGGGCATCTCGCCTCAGTGAAAAATGAATTACAGATAGCCTCGGAAGCCAGCGCCCTGGCCGGGGCCCGAGCCCTTTGCAAGCAAATCCCGGGGAGCCTCTCTTTTGTCGCCATACCTAACTGGGTGGACGGGGCGCTCGCCACAGATGACATCCTCAAGAAAAATGCCGCCGACAGCGTGCTCCTCTCCAGCGCCGATATACAATTGGGCGTTTGGGACCTTACCTGGCATTGGAGCACGGCGCCGAAGGATACGACCACGGGGGCCATTCAACTGCTGCCCCAATCCACCACGTGCGATTCCACTCATATCCCGGCGGTCCGGGTAAAGATCGATAAAGACACCGGGGTCAATAACGGCAAGGTGCAATTTTCCCTGGCCCAGGTCATGGGCATCTCGGATGCCACTCCAGCAGCGCAGGCGGTGGCCGCAGTCTTCCCCCGCAAAGGCGCAGGGATCAAATCCGTCCCGGCCCAATCCTGTTTCCCTTTTGCCACCCCCCTTTCCTGGGTGACGGAGCATTGGGACGACGACCCTCCCACCTCTTTCCGGATCGGCTCAACTTACCATAGTGAAGATGGAGGCGAGTGGACCTCTTTCCTGATTGACGCCAATAACGTCCCGACCATACGCGACCTCATCGAAAACGGCAATCCCACTCCCCTGTCGGTGGGCGATAATATCTATATCCAGCCGGGGACCAAGAGCGTGCTCTACTCCGACCTCTCGGTTGATATCGGCAAGGTCGGCTTGCTGCCTATCGTCGCGGATGATTTTGCCACGCACGAATACTCCCCCCTCCTGGGCTTCGTCGCCTTCTACCTGGAAGATTGCGGGGGATCAGGGAATTCGGCTTATGTCCAGGGGCATTTTGTCAAGGGCTTCGTGGACTATGACGGCACTCCAGGCCCACCAGGCGGCAGCTTATATTTCGGGGCTGACGCCGCAACCCCGGCTCTGGTCAGATAGCCAGGAGAGTTCCCGCTCTTCATGGTTTTAGGCCTGGGTGGATTTGTTCCGACCCCAACGGCACTGCCGCGGCAGCAATTGGGACCTCTTAGCTCCAGGAACTCCCTTCAGAGCCCTGGAGCCGGCTTTTTTTCTCAAATCTGAATCCAGTGGCCCCGCCCCAAACCTCTACCGTCATTCCGTCGGCGCCAAGCCCCAAGCTGCGGCTTGACATTGGGATTGGCTAGGTATAATAAAGGACTTGTGAAAACCAAAATTATTTTCATAACCGGCGGGGTGCTGTCCTCCTTAGGCAAGGGCGTGGCCGCCGCGGCCATTGGCGCCTTGCTGGAAGCCCGGGGGCTGCGCATCACCTTTCAAAAACTCGACCCCTATATCAATGTGGACCCCGGGACCATGAACCCGTTCCAGCACGGCGAGGTCTACGTCACCGAAGACGGGGCCGAAACCGACCTGGATCTGGGGCATTACGAGCGCTACACCTCAGTCACCCTGGGCCAGGAGCACAACTTCACCTCGGGCCGCATCTATCACAACGTCATCACCAAGGAGCGCCGGGGCGACTATTTAGGCGGCACCGTCCAGGTCATCCCCCATATCACCGACGAAATCAAGCAGGCCATCATGACCGTGGCTCCCTCGGCGGATGTGGCCATCATCGAGATCGGCGGCACTGTGGGGGATATCGAGAGCCTGCCCTTCATGGAGGCCATCCGCCAGCTCAAGGGCGACCTGGGCAAAGAGAACGTCTGCTACATCCACCTGACGCTGGTGCCCTTCATCAAGAGCGCCGGGGAGGTCAAGACCAAACCGACCCAGCACAGCGTCAAGGAATTGCGCTCCATCGGCATCCAGCCGGATATCCTTTTATGCCGCACCGAAAAGGTCTTGAGCCAGGACATCAAGGCCAAGATCGCCCTGTTCTGCAACGTGGAGCCCCAGGCGGTCATCACCGGTCAGGATGTGGACAACATCTACGAGATTCCCCTGCTGTTCCACCAGGAAGGACTGGATGACCGCCTGGTGGAGACGCTGAATATCTGGACCCGGGCGCCCCGCATGGAGGTTTGGGAAAAGCTGGTGTCCCGCATCAAAAATCCCAAGGACCGGGTGGAAATCGGCATCGTGGGCAAATACGTCGACCTGCGGGAGTCGTATAAAAGCCTGCACGAGGCCCTGGTGCACGGCGGCCTGGCCAACGAAGTCCAGGTGGCCCTCACCTATATCGACTCGGAACGGGTGGAGCGGGAAGGCCCCGTTGGCCTGCTGAGCCACCTCCACGGCATCCTGGTTCCCGGGGGCTTCGGGGTCAGGGGCGTGGAGGGTAAGATCCTGGCCATCCGCTATGCCCGGGAACAGAAAATCCCCTACTTCGGCATCTGCTTCGGCATGCAGCTGGCGGTTATCGAATATGCCCGCCACGTGGCCGAAATCGCCTCTGCCACCAGCGAAGAATTCCTCCCCGAGGCCGAGCACCCCGTCATCTACCTGATGCGCGAATGGTATGATTACCGCACCGACGCCATTATCCGCCGGGACTCGGCGGCGGACAAGGGCGGCACCATGCGCCTGGGGAGCTACCCCTGCGTCCTGACGGCCGACACCCTGGCCGGGGCCGCCTACGGCGAGGCCAAGATCATGGAACGGCACCGCCACCGTTATGAATTCAACAACCTATACCGGGAGCAGTTGAAGAATACCGGCCTGGTGATTTCCGGCACTTCCCCCAACGGCGAGCTGGTGGAGATCATCGAAATCCACGACCATCCCTGGTTTTTGGGCTGCCAGTTCCACCCGGAATTCAAGTCCCGGCCCCTGAAACCGCATCCCCTGTTCCGGGACTACATCCGGGCCTGCCTGGAATATAAACTGAGCCTGCCCCATTCCGGCGAGGAGATTTGAGAAGATAGCGGTCAGCCGTCAGCTATCAGCTTTCAGCCAAAAACCGGGGCCTCGCAAGGGCCATACCCCTGTAGGGTGCGCCCTGCGCACCATGCTTTTTGAGACTTATGAGCATCCGCATGGAAAACCCCGTCCCCATCGCCGACTTCTGGGTAGGCCAAGGCGACCTGGTGATGATTGCCGGGCCTTGCGTTATCGAGTCCGCCGAGCTTACCCTGTCCATCGCCCGGACCCTGAAAGACTACGCCGCCGAACTTAACCTGCCCCTGATCTTCAAAGCCTCCTTTGATAAAGCCAACCGCACCTCCCTGACCTCTTTCCGCGGTCCCGGTCTGAAAGCCGGCCTGGAAATCCTGGCCCGGGTGAAAGACGAAGTGGGCCTGCCGGTGATCTCGGACGTCCATCAGGTCTCCGACGTGGAAACGGCGGCCCGGGTTTTGGACGTCTTGCAAATCCCGGCCTTTCTCTGCCGCCAGACCGACCTGCTGGTGTCCGCGGCCCAAACCGGCAAGGCGGTCAATGTCAAGAAGGGCCAGTTCATGGCCCCCTGGGACATGGGGCCGGTGGTGGACAAGGTTTTCGCTACCGGCAACCGCCGGCTGCTGCTCACCGAGAGGGGCGCCATGTTCGGCTACAACAACCTGGTGGTGGATTTCCGCAGCCTCCCCATCATGCGCAGCCTCGGCTGCCCGGTGGTCCTGGACGTGACCCACAGCGTCCAGCTGCCCGGGGGGCAAGGCACCTGCTCCGGCGGCCAGAGGGAGTACATCCCCGTGCTGGCCCGGGCCGGGGTGGCCGCAGGGGTGGACGCCCTGTTCATGGAGGTCCATCCGGACCCCGACTGCGCCCGCTGCGACGGCCCCAATTCCCTGCCCCTGGCGGATGTCCTACCCCTGTGGCGTCAACTGGCGGCGCTGCACCAGGTGCTCCGGGGGCAGGAGTAAGTACAAGATTTCATAAATACGGTCACGTCATATATCGCCCCCCTCACCCTTTAACCCTCTCCCCCCGAAGCGGGGGGAGAGGGGGTTAAAGGAACACAGGCTTGAAGCCTGTGCCACTGTAGCTCATTAAATCGGTTCCACTTTTTCCCCTCTCCCCAAATGGGGGAGAGGGCTAGGGTGAGGGGGAAGTAATCTTCACGGAATAAGAAATACGTTAGCGAATTTATGAACTGCTGTACTAATGCCGATTTGCATTCAAATGGTGGCACAGGTTTTCAACCTGTGCCAGCGCAGGCTGAAGCCTGCGGCTACCCAAAATTACCTTTAGAATTCGACTTTTTTCCCCATTCTCCTCGGTGGGCACGGGAACTCCGTCGGACAACTTCATAGGAGGTAACCCCATGAATGCTTATCCCCCATCACGCACGGCGAAACTGCTCCTCACCATTTTGACCGTTATCCTGGTCACCTCCGGCCAGGTCGGGCCGGGCGCCGCAGCCGAGGCGCCGGTTCTCACCCTGCCGCCGGTTGCGCTTACCCCCTTCGCCGAATTGCCGCCGCTAAAAACCGTGGAGGTGACCCCGGCGCTGAAAGATTCCGCCACCACGGTGGACAAGGCCGCCAATCTCAAGGGGGTCATGGACTTACTCGGCATTCAACTCAGCCCCGACCAGAAAAAATTTCTCGATGAGCACAAGTTCCTGATGATTCCCAAGCGTGCCACCCGGTTTAAGGGGAAAATGGGTGATGATTGGACGTGGGACGAAATGCTGGGCATGTTTGATGAGATTGGCGGATATGTTCCCATAGAAAAACGGCAGCCGGAACATGCGCGCCTGGTCACGCCCGACGTCTTACTCCACGCCTTTCACAAATATTTTGAAAACTCCCTGGAATACCTGGAAAGATTCGACTTAGCCCCCCTGCTGCGCCGCTTTCTGCAGCAGGCTCAGGCCAATGCCCTCAAATACCGGAAACAATCCAGCGGCAAACTGGCGGGGCGCCTTGAGGTGGTGGCGGCCCAACTGACGGTGCCCCTGGTTCTCCTTGCGAACGCCCAGTGGTCCGTATCCTATGAGGAGAGGCTCAAGAAGGGCTGGAACCAGCAGGAGTTAGCTGATAAACCCGACGTCGCCGAATCTGTGGAAGGCGCCTTGAAGGGCCTGGCCAAGTATAAGAAGCAGTTCTCTCCGGAGGTCTTTGGTCGCATGACCCAGGAGATCAGGAACATTTATCAGGCGGAGGGCGTGGGCGTATCGCCGCTTTATGGCCAGTATGGCCCGGAGGGGGAGGTGAAAACCGACTACACCCAGTTTACGCCCCGGAGCCACTACGCCAAAACCTCTCTCCTGCGGGCCTACTTCCGGGCCATGATGTATCTGGGCCGCAACAGCTACCTGCTCAACAACCCCGTGGCAGTTTCTGACGCCCTCCTGGTAGCCTACCTGATGGCGAGCCCCGGCTCTGACGGGCAGCCCCTGACCAAAGACTGGCAGAAGCTCATGGAGATCACCTCCTTCTACGCCGGGGCCTCGGACGATATCGGCTACCCGGAGTGGCGCGAGTTCCTCGTCAAGGTCCTGGGCAGGGAAAATTTTTCTCCGGCCGAGGCGGTTAATCCGGAGGTCTTGACCAAAATTGCCCAACAGTTGGGGGAGCTTAGGCCGCCCAGGATATTATCTGACGTCGTCGTCAGCGAATCCGTGCCTCAGCAGACCAAGGAGGAACTTTTGGCCAGCACCAAGGCTTTTCGGATTTTCGGCCAGCGCTTCACCTTCGACGGCTGGATCTTAGGCCGACTGACTGCCGGGGAGGAAAAGGTGGCGGTGCGGTTGCCCTCCACTCCCACGGCCTTGTTCGTTCCGGCCGCCTTGAGCGATAACGCCGCCCGGGAGTTTGCCGGCGCCTTTCTGAAGCAAGAGGCCCCACCATTTTCCGATGCCGAGGTGAGCGCATTTTACGGCAAACTGGATGAGGTGGCCGCGGACCTCAAGAAGGTTACGGAGGTGGAGTGGTACAGTTCCGTGGGCACGGCCTGGCTGAAACTGTTGGGCACCCTGCCGCAAAAGTTCGGCCCCGGCTATCCTTTGTACATGCAGGGGAAACTCTTCCCGCTCAAGCAATTGCAGACCTTTCTGGGGTCATACGCCGAACTCAAGCACGACACCTTGCTTTACGTCAAGCAGAACTTTGCCGAGGCAGGCGATGGCGGCGATGAAAACCGGCCGCCGGTGCCCAGAGGTTTTGTGGAGCCGAATATGGCTTTCTGGCAAGAACTCGCTCGGCTGGTGGACTATACCGCGGCCGGATTCAAAAGATACGGCCTGTTCAAGAAAGAACTGGAAGAATTCGGCCGGTTGAGTTCTTTTAAAAATAGGATAAACTTCTACACTTCCCTGGCGGCCAAGGAATTGAACGGCGCCCCGCTCAGCGAGGAAGAATATGAGAAGCTCCGCAGTGACAACCTCTCCTTCATGGCCGAGCCCTTAGTCGAGGGGGCCATCCTGGAAGAGAAAGAAAAGCGGGCGGGCCTCATCGCCGATATTCACACCGACGCCGTCAAGGGCCAGATTCTCTATGAGGCCACGGGTGAACCCTATTTTATCGTGGCCCTGGTGGGTAACGAGGGCGTCAGCCGCCTGACCGTGGGCGCGGCTTACAACTACTATGAGTTCACCGGCCCGCTCGCGAGCCGTTATACCGATGCGGACTGGCAGGCACGGGTGTACCAAACCCAGCCAAAGCTGCCGCCGAAGCCCTTCTGGTATAAGCCTTTGATTGCCAAATAACGTGGAAGACTCGAAAAAAACTCAGACGATTTCTTCCCAGGTGGAAAACCCTCGTCAATGGCTGGCGGCATATCTGCGCCTGCGGGCCGACCTGGCAGTTTATAAATCAGACTTCCTATGTGATCCTGCCTGTACAAGACCGGGTTGTAAGAATCAAGACTTGCAAATTCCGGTGAGTATCATTGATCTCCTGGGCGCGGCCCTGTACCGGGATCAGCCGGTATCTGCAACTTACTCCGGCACTTATTCCTTGGGGCTGCTCTCCAATGGGCGGGAAGACTGGATCAGAACGGTTAGCCTGAGATTGAAGAAACCCTGTCCTTTCCTGAAAAATGACCGATGCAGTATTTATCCGGTTCGGCCCCTGCCCTGCATCCTATTCCCGGAATATCTCGTCAATGAGGGTTCGTTCGAGGCCAATGCCGGGCAAGACCATTTTAAGGATTATCTCTGTTTCCGGCGCCCTGTGACTCTCTCCCCGGAGCGGGCCGGCGTCATGACCCAATTAAAAGAGATGTGGCAGCGGGAAAGTCTCATTTCCAGTTTCTATCTCTTTGATCACGGCTGCTGCCACCTTGATTTCAGCAATCTCATCCAAGAACTCTCCCAGGAGGCCGGAAGCCGGAGCGAGGCGCAATCACCCGGGGAACCGGAGCCGCTCCGCATCATCCCCAACCGGGTGATGGAACGCTTCTTTCTCAAGCATATCGCCGGGTGCCAGCCTTTTGGCGGGATGAGTGAGAAGATCGATCAGTTGGATAACCGGGAGGGTCAAGCGGAGTTTCTGCAATTGCTGCAAGACGACCGGCTTATGAAGAAACTCCAGCAATGCGGGGACGACCGGGCCCTGGTGTTCCGATTCGTCAAAGGGAAACTCAAGGCCAAGCGCCGCAGTCTCAGCCCGCCGGAATATAAATATTACTGATAAGAAGCAATAGAACCAGCCGGAGGCCAATCTCCACCGTCCCGGGCCAAGATCTCGGCGAGTCTTTACAAAGCATGGTGGGGACGGTCGGATTGTTATCAGCCCAGCACGCCTTATATAAGACATCGTGGAACTTTTGATTTACGATCAGATTGGCGGGTATGCCGTTTGATTTTGGGTGGGCTTAGCCTGAGGCGCCCGAGGCGGCGATCCCGGTTCCCTGGCTTGCCCCGCTGAAATTCATTGAGGTCTGGAGAGGACGGAGAGGTTATGAACGAATAAAGGGTGGGCCTCAAAAGGCAGAGGGTATGGTGAGATAAACTCACACATACCCTCTGTCTCTGAAGATTTCGGGGTTACCCCCGATAACTTCAATGGATCTACTGAGTAGTTGTAGTGGTAGTGGTTTTGGTCTTGGCCGGGGCGCGCTTCACTGCACGTTTCTTGCCCTTTCTGGCCTTTTTATAGACCTTACCTGATCCTGCCATGGCGCACACTTTTGCCGCCGCGTCTTCGGCCCGGGCTGCAGCCGCTTCAGCCTTGTTGGCTGCTGCGGAAGCGCGAGGGACGGGGATTTTGGCATCATTTGCGGCCATTTCAGCCTTTACTGCCGACGCAGCTGCCCGATCTGCAGAAGCTTTAGCTTGCTGTGAGTACATTGCACACTGATCATAGTACTTTTGGCAGCAGCCAGCACCTCCCAGCACCAGGGCAAAGACCGCGAGGAGAGCCAAGGCATAGCCTTTTCTCAATACCTTCCTCATCGATTACCCCCTTTCGGAGAGAATTTTTCACTCTCCATTAGCTGAAAACCCTAGGTGCTTTACTTCCGCATCTTCTTCATCAGGCATGCCTCAGCTTTCGCTGCAGCTGCCTCAGCCCGATCAGCCGCGGCCTCAGCCTTATCAGCCGAAGCTTTCGCGTCTGCCGCCGCCATTTCGGCGTTCCGTGCCGCGGTGTCCGCCTTCGCAGCCGAAGCCGCCGCTTGATCAGCGTACATCTTGGCTTCGTCTACGCTCTTCTTGCAGGCGTCGCAGCACCCCATTCCCAAGGCCGCAACAAACGCCAAGAGAATGGCCAGTGCAAAGCCTTTCCTTACCAAAGCTTTCCTCATCATCTATCCCCCCTTCTCAAAGAGATGGTTTAAGGTAAGTAAGATGCCCACATTTAATAATAATGGGCTAAAAATATCAAGAAAAATTATGGCCTCCGGTATTTTTTTTTCGTGAAC
>Ga0351887_10072_pt1 | contig 21538 bp, 24 predicted proteins | sample TotcelFGM3001L15_FD_206760 | JGI IMG/M metagenome (GOLD analysis project Ga0351887, IMG submission 206760) | Enriched cells from coal bed in the Powder River Basin, Montana, United States - Total cells FGM rep3 HSBNCT.FGM.300.1.L15 ...
GGGAAGCCGTAGGTGTCGTGCAACCGGAACACATCGTCGCCCGCAAGGGTGTCCTTGCCCTGCGCGATGGCGCGCTCCACGAGGTCATCGACGATGCCGACACCCGTCTCAAGGGTCGCCATGAACCGCCTCTCCTCGGCCTCGATGACCTCCAGCACGAGCTGTTTATGCTCCACGATCTCGGGATAGGCCACCCCCATCTGGTCGATGACCGCCGTCGCGACCTTCGCCAAAAAGGGCTTGGTGAGCCCGACGCGTCGGCCATAGAGCGAGGGGGGAGCGGGCCTACGACATCTACTCTCTGCTGCTGCGGGAACGGATCGTCTTCCTGGGTACGCCCATTAATGACCAGGTGGCGAATCTCATCGTTGCGCAGCTTTTGTACCTCGACAGGGAAGACCCTGACAAGGACATCAGCCTCTACATCCATTCGCCGGGTGGTGTAATCAGTGCTGGCCTCGCTATCTATGACACGATGCAGTTGCTGCGCAGCCCGGTGTCTACCATCTGCGTCGGGCTTGCCGCGAGCATGGGCACGGTATTGCTGTGTGCCGGCGCGCGCGGGAAGCGGTATGCTTTGCCCAACGCGACCATCCACCTGCACCAGGCGCTCGGTGGCGCGCAGGGCCAGGCTTCGGACATCGAGATAGCCGCGCGAGAGATCATGCGGCTGCAGGAGAAGATTCGAGACATCCTGGCGGCGCACACCGGTCAGACCGTCGAGAAGATATCGCACGACATCGACCGTGACTTCTACCTTGACCCGTACCAGGCCAAGGAGTACGGTTTGATCGACGAGATTCTGACGAAACCGGAGAAGAAATGAGCTTCATTCTTGCCCCGCTGGGAAGCGTGATGACGGGCGCCGCGGCTGCGTCCGAACGGTTCTGGGGACTCGGCGAGGTTGGCCTCGCGGTTGTCATCTTCATCACTGTCTTTCTCGTCATCGTGGTGGCGTGGCTGCTGCACAACACCGGCCGGTGGGACTGAACCACCGGCTTTCCGGTGTTCTGAACGCCTGCCTCTACCAATGGAGGCGGGCGGTGTGATACCATGCGGGCAGCCTCTACGAGGACACATGGACGTCCGCACCAGGACCCAGGCGAACCACGGCTTCGACAGTCTCACCTGCACATCCTTCCCGTATTCGCGTACGACTAATCGTTGTGCTCACGCCGCTGAGGCGCTGAAAGGAGGCCCCGGAAAGGAACCTCAACGACTAGGACCCGCCAAAACGCTAATGGAGGAACCTGAGTGATTGACATAATCGTCCCTATCAAGCAAGTGCCCGATATGGAGCGCGTCAAGTTCGACACGGAAGCGGGCAGGATCGACCGTAGTTCCGCCTCTGGAGAGATCAATCCGTTCGACCTGAATGCGCTCGAGGCAGCAGTACAGCTCAAGGAGAAGCTTGGCGGCACAGTCACCACCATCAGCATGGGCCCTCCCCAGGCCGAGTCGTCGGTTCGGGACAGCCTTGCCAGGGGAGCGGACCGTGGAATCCTGCTTGTAGGCAAGGAATTCGCCGGTGCGGACACCTGGGCTACGTCCTATGCTCTGGCGAGTGGTATCAAGAAGTTGGGCAAATACGATCTCATCGTGTGCGGAGAGAAGACAGTCGATGGCGATACCGGCCAGGTCGGGCCCGAAATCGCCGAATGGCTTGCGATTCCGCACATTGCATATGTGTCGCAGATACGTGAAGCAAGTGATTCCGGCATCACCGTGCTGGCTGAAATGGAGTCTGACCGGCTTGTCATCGAGTCGCCGCTGCCCACTCTGCTTACCGTGACCAAGGACATCAATACCCCGCGACTTCCGAGCTTCGCCGACAAGATGAAGGCACGTAAGGCTACCATCGAACAGTGGGGCGCCGCGGAACTGGCGGACGTCGCCGAACTGACGAACTTCGGACTGAAGGGTTCACCTACCAGGCTGAACAAAGTCGTCATTCCTTCAGAAGAGGGCCGGAAAGGCCAAGTGTTCCGGGGCAGTCCGGACGATGCCGCAGTCAAAGTCGCCGATGCCCTCCAGGCACTCGGCATGCTGGGGAGCGCGAAATGAACAACGCAGACTACAAAGGACTGATGGTCTTCGCGGAGCAGCGCGAGGGCAAGATTCATCCGGTGTCCTACGAACTGCTGGGCAAGGGTACCGAGATTGCGAAGCGCCTTGGCATCGAGGTCTCGGCGGTATTGCTTGGCTCCAATATGGGAGAGGAAGTCAACGAGCTCTTCTACTATGGAGCCCAGAAAGTCTACTACTTCGACAACCCGGTCTTCCGCGATTTCGACCTCCTGAACTACAAGCACAACATCGCCCGCCTTGTGAACGAGGTCAAGCCTGAGACGCTGCTCGTCGGCGCCACGCACCTTGGCCGGTCTCTCGCTCCGCGGATCGCGGCTGCCATCGGCACGGGCCTGACGGCCGACTGCACTGCGCTTGAAGTGGGCGACGAGGGCAACCTTGTCCAGATCCGTCCCGCGTTCAGCGGCAACATCTTCGCGCACATCCGGACTACCACGCGACCGCAGATGGCCACCGTCCGGTACAAGGTGATGCAGAAGTTGCCCCGCGACCCGAAGAGGTCCGGCGAGGTTATCCGCAAGGATGCCGATATCGTCGACTCCGTCCTCAAGATTGTGGAGAAGCAGGGAACCGGTGGAGTGAACATCGCCGAGGCCGACGTGGTGGTCTGCGGAGGGCGCGGCGTCAAGGGCGCTGGTGACTTCGCCCTGATACAGGAACTCGCCGACGCGCTGGGCGGCGTAGTCGGTTGCACCCGTCCGGTAGTCGATGACGGCTGGATGGGAAAAGAGCACCAGGTAGGCTTCAGCGGCAACACCGTGAAGCCGAAACTGTACGTCGCGGTCGGCGTGTCCGGCAGCCCGCAGCATCTGGCCGGCATGCGCGATTCCGATGTCATCCTCGCCATCAATGCCGACCCGTCGGCTCCGATCTTCAAACTGGCCGACTACGGCATTGTCGGCGACTTGTATGAGGTGGTCCCGAAGCTTGTCGCCGAGGCGCGCAAAAGGAGCTAGCACAATGATCACAGCAGAGGCACTCAGAAAGATTGTCGGCAATGACTGGGTGGTCACCGGCAAGGAACAGACAGAGCCGTACAAGGTGGATGCCACGCCTCCGGCTGTGATGCCGAAGGCTGCGGAGAACATCATTGTCGTGAAACCGGCGACGGCCGAAGAAGTATCTTTGATCATGAAGCTCGCCAATCAGGAGAAGACGCCCGTGTACGTGCGGGGCGGAGGTACCGGCATGGCCGGCGGCGCCATCCCGACGCTGGACGGTGTGGTCATCTCGATGGAGAGATTCGACAAGATTGAGGAGATCGACACGAACAGTCTGATGGCCGTAGCGCAGTCGGGCGTCACTCTGGGGCAACTCCTTGAGGCCGCCGATGCGAAGAACATGTCCTTCCCCCCCCACCCCGGAGATGAGGGCGCCCAACTGGGCGGACTTGTTGTCTGCAACGCGGGTGGAGCACGCGCAGTGAAGTTCGGCGTGATGCGGAACTACGTCAAGGGACTGGAGGTCGTGCTGCCCACGGGCGAGATAGTCAAGATGGGCGGTAAGCTCCTTAAGAACAACTCCGGACTTCCCCTGCTGCACCTGATGGTGGACAGCGAGGGCATACTTGGCGTGGTCACAAAGGTCATCCTCCGGCTCTACCCCCGCTTCCCCGGCACGGCTACCATGGTCATCTCCTTCGAGGACCGCACCGAAGCGGTCAACGCGGTGCCTGCCATCCTGCAGGCAGGCATCATCCCGCTCGCCATCGAGTTCATGGACCGTGAGATTGCTGAGCTGACCGCGAAGTACCTGGGGATGACGTGGCCGGCGCAAAAAGGCAAGGCATACCTCATCATCATACTCACCGGCGCCAACGAGGATGAGGTCTACTACCAGGCTGAGCAGGTGGAGAAAGTGTGTCAGGCGCACAAGTCGGTCGACACGCTTATCGCAGAACGCCGCGAAGAGCAGGCATCCATCCTGAAGATTCGCAGTGAGGTCCAGTCGGCGGTCTCGCCGAATGCCGACTCCCTCGACACTGCGGTACCCCCCGGCGTAGTAGCTACGTTTATGAATGGGGTGGATGAGATTGCGGCCAAGTATGGCGTGAAGATCCCCGTTGTCGGGCACGTTGCCGACGGCAACTTCCACCACATTCTGAAGCAGGAGGTCGCGGACCGTGGGCTGCTTCAGGGCATCAAGGACGAGATATACGCTCTTGCCATGAGCCTTGGGGGAACGATTACCGCGGAGCACGGGATTGGCAAGAAGGGTATCCGCATGCTTGACCGCTACACTGATGAGCGGCAGAAGCAGATAATGCGGGATATCAAGAAAGCCTTTGACCCGAACAACATACTGAACCCCGGCAACGCGATCGTCCCGTAGTACATCGTCCGTCAGTGGAGCGCGGGCACGGACCATTGTGGTGCGTGCCCGCGCTGTTTTCTTCTTGGATGAGTTCCGGCTGTGAGAGGTGCACCAATCCCGGAACAGGGCGGACAGGCGTCTGGCTAGTTGTGGGATTTCGGCGCGTCGAGGTGTCGCTCGACTTCGATTGACAGGTCCATGCCCTTGTCGAGCGCTCTGCCGGCGTCGTCGTACGCGTGCAAGGAGGAGATGACGATGCGGCCTGCGGCGAGGGCTCGCAGCGTGGTCAGGATCAACGGGAACTCGCGCCGCAGCTCCTCCGCGCGTATTGCAGCGGCAAGCCCCGCCGTGTCTCCCGCCTCGCGCAGTGAGTCGAACGGCTCGCCCTTCAACGGGAAAGAAAGGTAGGAGACCGTGGGGCCTCGGTCCAACACTGGCGTAGCTACATGTATCATGGCGCCTGTGTGAGTGGCGCCTGTGCGGGCCAGTTCATCCATGACCTCTTTCCATGTGCCCCTGGGTCCGCCCGGAAGCGCGGGATGCAGGTTGAGCAGCGGAAAGCGCGTGCACAGGAAATCGCTCACGATGAGCATGTAGCCTGCCATGAAGATGACATCGACGTCGTACTGCCCTATGCGGCCCGCCAGGATGCGGTCGAATCTCGTTCGCCAGTCATCCCCTGGAGCGGTCCGTCGGAACTCAGTCGATGATTCGCAAATGAGAGGAAGTCCTCGTGACCGGACGTATTCGAAATAGCGGTCTGTCTGGGCGGCCTCGCCCGGCTCCCGGTTGCTGATGACGACGGAGATGCGGGCGTCGAGGACTCCCGCGTCGATGTTCTCGCAGACGAAGCGAAGCAGTGCAAAGGAGCCTTCGCCGCGCGCAGTGGACATCCACCCTAGTCTGAGCATCCTCTCCTCCCCAGTTTCGCATACATGCTTGCGAAATGAACGAACACGCTTGACCTGACCCCGGACACCCTGGCGTTTCGGATGGCTGCGAGGAAGCTTTGAGCATCGGTGAAGTCGGCCATCTCCACGCGGCCACGGCCGATCTCGCCGGCCGTGTGTGCATCGCTGCCTGCGGTCGATGGGAGGTTACTCAACTCGACAAGCCGGCGCATTGCCTTCCAGGTGCTGGCGAAAGGCGTGCGGCAATTGACGGCTTCAAGCATGTCGACCCGGGCGATGACGTCCTCGGTGAGAAGACGGCTGGCGTGGGTGACGCGTGGCGAGGGCACGTACCTTCCGTCTTGAGTGTGACCCATGTCGTTCCTGGGAGAGAAAGGCCGGCGCCCAAGTGGGTGGGGGATGCAGACGAGGCCGCCCTGCGCCTTCACCCGGTCGATGGTCTCGAGGGCGGAGAGCCCGCGGGAGACCGGCTCGGTCAGAAACAGTCCCAGCAGTTCCCCGTCGATAGTGCTGATCTCTTCTCCGACGATGACACGGATGCCGCCGGCGTCACGGAGCTTCAATGACCCGGAAATGGTGTTGTGGTCGGTGACCGCAACGCAATCCAGTGCTGTCTCGCGGCACCTGCGAACCACGTCGTGAAGCGGAGTGGCGCAGTCATACGAATAGCACGTATGAAGGTGCAGATCTACGGAGATCACGAAGCTTTCTCTATGTAGGTGCCGGTGCGCGTGTCGATCTTCAACACATCGCCAACAGCGATGAACAGCGGAACCTGTACGACCGCCCCGGATTCCAGCTTTGCTGGTTTGCTGCCGCCGGTCGCGGTGTTGCCTTTGAACCCCGGGTCAGTCTCGACGACGGCCAGTTCGACCGCAGTTGGCAACTCCACCGTGACTACGCTGCCGCCGTGCATCAGGACTTCCAGCATGAGCCCGTCCTTCAGAAACTTCACGCCGTCGCCGATCTGTTCAGCCTGCAATTCGTACTGCTCATAGGACTCGGTGTCCATCACGTTATAGGCATCGCCTTCGGCGTAGAGGAACTGCACCGGGCGGTGCTCGAGGAACGCAGGCTCGAAGCGCTCAGTTGCCTGAAAGGCTCGCTCCACCATACCGCCTCCCCGCACGTCGCGGAGGCGCAGCTTCACCTGCGCGGAACCTCGCCCCATCTTGATGTGCGTGTACTCCACTACCTGGTAGATCTTGCCTTCGAGTTCGATGGCAATCCCCTTTCGCAGCTGCCCTGCGTCAATCATATGTGACTCCTTTCGATGGGTAGAGACAGGACTCTATCCCGAGAACCGGCTCCGGTCTGCTGCAAACTCGGCGCCCCGACGGTCAGGCTCGGCCTGGCTTGCAGTTACACGACCGGGTTTTCTTTGTCGGAATGGGAGAACGACTGTGGCATGCCTTCGAGCATCACCACAGTGTCTTCAATTCTAACACCACCTTGCCCCGGAAGGTAAATCCCGGGCTCGATGGTGTAGACCATGCGGTCGAGAAGTATGTCTGTGGAGCGGCTGCTGACGGCAGGTCTCTCGTGAATCTCCAGGCCCACACCGTGGCCGAGTCCGTGCGTGAAGCAGTCCGTGAAACCGGCGTCCACTATCACGCTTCGCGCCAGCCCATCGACATCCGCCATCCTCATACCGGAGCGGGCGCCGTGGAGCGCCACCATATGAGCTGAGAGCACGGTGCCGTACACAGAATCGAACGGTGGGGGCATGTGGTCCGGGAACAGTGTTCTCGTGAGGTCGCTGCAGTATCCACCCCAGGTCGCTCCGAGATCGATGACGATGGGTTCGCCTGCGGCGAACTGTCTCTCGCCGGGTGTCGCGTGCGGGAGCGCGGCGTTGGGACCCGAGGCCACGATGATGCCGAATGGGACGGGGCCGCTTCCATGCTCCCGCATCCACCTCTCGATTTCCCAGGCAAGCGCATGCTCCGTCATCCCGCAGCGGAGGACTGTGCGCGCATGTGCGATGGCACCATCCGCCAGAGCGGCGGCACGCGTCATGGCGGCAAGTTCGCCGTCGTCCTTCACCGCACGCAGACCCTCCACGATTCCGTCGGTCGGGCGTACCTCACAACAGGTGCCGGATAGCTCTATGGCGTTCTCAAGGGTCTTGGCGCCGGCATACGACAGGTGTTCGGCTTCGAATCCCAGTACGGCAGCCTCACACGTTGCGACATAGGAGACCGCGAAGGCGTTGAGCCCTGCATCCGCAAGTCGGGCGCAGGAATTGCCGAGGTCGCGGCGCACTTGTTCGATATAGCGCGCGTCTGTGGCCAGGACAATGTCGTTGTCAGTTACGAGAACCCAGCCCGCCGAGCCGGAGAATCCGACCAGATAGCGAACGTTCTCGCGAGAGGAGACCAGCAGGCACTGGATGCCACGCTCTTTGAGCTCACGTCTGACGCGCTCGATGCGCGCGTCGTACGGGGCGGGTAGCGGATTACTCACTCTCTCCCTCAGCGTTTGTGGCTTCGCCCTCCACGGCAGTCACAGTACCGCAACTTGCGCACTTCCCCTTGGTCTTGCCGTAGGGGAGCAGCAGCTTGCCGCACTTGGGGCAGGGCTTCGGTAAAGGCCGGCGGTTTGTGGCGAACTGGCACTCAGGATACCGGCTGCATCCGTAGAAAACCTTCTTCTTCTTGGTCCGCTTCTCGATGATGTCTGCACCGCACTCGGGGCACTTGGCGCCCGTGGACTTCACTATCTTCAAAGTGGTCTTACACTCGGGATACCCGCTGCAGGCGATGAACCTGCCGAATCGCCCCGAACGAACCACCATGGGGCGACCACAGTTGGGGCAGACCTTGTCCGTCTGCTCCGTGACATCGACGCGTTTCACGCGTTCCTCCGCGCCGTCGAGCTCGGTCGCGAAAGGAACGTAGAAGTCGCGCACTACGGCGACCCAATCACGTTCGCCGCTCGCGATGTCGTCAAGTTCTCCCTCCATGCGGGCCGTGAATCCGATGTCCACTACCTTCGGGAAATGCTCAACCAGCAGGTCGTTTACCACGAAGCCCAGCTTCGTCGGCACGAACTTGCCCGCCTCTTTGACCACGTATTCGCGCATCTGGATGACGGAAAGGGTCGGCGCGTACGTACTGGGCCGTCCGATGTCCTTCTGTTCGAGCGCTTTGACAAGCGTTGCCTCGGTATACCTGGGTGGAGGCTGCGTGAACTTCTGCTCTTTGGCGGAGTCCTTGTAGATAAGATGCTCTCCCTTGTTCACATCCGGGAGAACGACGCGCTGGTCTTCGCCATCCGGGTCATCCGTTGATTCCACATACAGGCGCGTGAAACCCGGGAACTTCAACTTCGTGCTGGACGCCTCCAGCAGGAAGCCGGAATCGTCTTTGAGTCGGGCGTCGATGCCGACAGTCGTGACCTCGCTTATCGACGGGGACATCTGGCTCGCCACGGCTCTCTGCCAGATGAGCGTATACAGCTTCAATTGTGCGGCGTCCAGGAATGGCTTGACCTTCTCAGGGGTGTTGGCAACGCTGGTGGGGCGGATGGCCTCGTGAGCTTCCTGGGCGAACTTGCCCCTGGTGGCATATAGATACGGCTTGGCAGGCATGAACTCCGGGCCGAAGGTGGCGGCGATGAAGTCGCGTATCTCGGAGATGGCGGCAGGCGCCATCCTCGGGGAGTCGGTTCGCATATAGGTGATCAGACCGGTGGACTCGCCCTTCCCGAGGGTAACGCCCTCGTACAACTGCTGCGCGAGCGCCATGGTGCGACTTGCCGTGAAACGGTACTTTCGCGACGCCTCCTGCTGCATCGTACTTGTGATGAACGGAGCGGATGGTCGCCTCGGTACGTCCTTCACCTTGACGTCGGTGACGGTGTAGTCAGCAGTAGCCAACCGGGACACCGCATCCAGTGCGAGGTGCTCGCTTGATATCGCCAGCTTGCCCCGCCCCCTGAGTCCCACAACCTTGGCCCAGAAGGACTCGGCACCTGTCGAACGCCCGAGCTTCACCTGCAGTATCCAGTACTCGGTCGCGACGAAGCTCAGTATCTCTCGCTCGCGTTCCACGACGATGCGGACGGCCACCGACTGTACTCTGCCGGCTGACAGCCCGCGCTGGACCTTCTTCCAGAGGAGTGGGCTGAGCTTGTAGCCGACCAGCCTGTCAAGCACCCTTCGCGCCTGCTGGGCGTTCACGAGGTTCATGTCGAGGTCCCGGGGGTTCTTGAACGCTTTCTGGACTGCGTCCGCGGTTATCTCGTGGAACACAACACGGCGCAAGAGACGGCCATCAACATCGAGATGAGCGGCGGCGATGAGGTGCCATGAAATAGCCTCACCCTCACGGTCCGGGTCCGTTGCGAGGAAGATGGCGTCGGCCTTGGTCGCCGCGGTACGTATCTCTGACACGACCTTCGACTTGGCGCGGGGGACAGAGTAGGTGGGCTCGAAGTCATGGTCGACGTCGACGCCGAGCTTGCTCTTCGGAAGGTCGCGGATATGCCCCATGGATGCGACAACCTGATACTGGCGGCCCAGCATCTTGCCGATGGTGCGCGCCTTCGCGGGTGATTCAACGATGACGAGACCCTTGTTCACGATACCTCCGATAACCATCGGCTTGATACAACGTACTGCATGCCCCCCAGGTCCTGTACCACGCCCTGCAGCTCAAGGAGCGTGAGTGCCGCGGAGACCTCCTGGCTGGACACGCTCAGGCGTCGGGCCAGATCGTCCGAATGCACCGGGGAAGCGCCCATCTCGGCGAGCAATCTCACCTGCAGTGCGTCGGCCTGCAGCGGGCGCCGGGTGTTGTCGCGCGTCGTCGATGCATCCAACCCGAACTCCGCGAGCACGTCCTCCGCTGACAGCACCAGCTTGGCCTCGCCGCGCTGAATGAGGTGATTGGTGCCCCTGCTCTCCGGAGAGAAGACGCTGCCCGGGAGTGCGAATACCTCTCGATTCTGGTCCAGGGCGTTCCGGGCCGTTGCCAGCGCTCCGCTGTGCTCACCGGCTTCCACCACCACAGTGCCGCGGCTGAGACCGCTCATGATGCGATTCCGGCGCAGGAAGTTCTCCTTCCTCAACTTCACTCCCGGGGGGTGTTCGCTCACGAGCGCCCCGCTCGCGAGAATACGCCGGGCCAGCGCGAGGTTCTCCGCCGGGTACACCGCGTCAAGCCCTGCGGCCAGTACCGCGACGGTCGTGCCTTCGCGCTCAAGTGTCTCACGGTGCACCATGGTGTCGATTCCGCGTGCCAGGCCGCTCACCGTCACCACACCGGAGGACGTCAAGCCGTCGACCAGTTCGGACGCAGCCTGTTTTCCGTAGGCGGTGGGACGCCTCGTTCCGACTATGGCCAGGAGCAAGCGGTCCGGCGTAGGCAGAGTGCCGCGGACGTAGAGCACCGGAGGACAGTCGGGCGCCTCACGCAGAAGCGCCGGGTAACGGGGGTCGTCGACGGTGAATGCCGCCACGCCGAACTGTTCGAGCCTCGCCAATTCCGCCTCGGGGGAGAGCGCTTCGCGGGACTGGCAGAGGTGGATTGACACGCGGTCGTCCAACCCGGAGGCGCGCAACTCCTCCACCGATGCGCCCCAGGCTCGCTCAAGCGAGCCGAAGCGCGCCTTCAGCAGGCGGAGCCTTCCATACCCTATGCCGGCAACGCGAGACAGCGCCACCCAGTAACCCAGTTCATCCATAAGTCGATTGCGGAGCCGAGCGCCGATTGTAGCACACGGGTGCGATATGCTCGTGCAGGTGGAACAGTGTGTGCGCTGGCCGGTGGTGGGAATGAGTCCCGTGGGGATTGAGATGCTGAGTACTACGAGCTACGCCGAATCAGTTGCTCCCGCCGATTCCGGTTAGAGGAATGGCGGAGAGGGTGGGATTCGAACCCACGGTCGCTTGCGCGACACGCGCTCTCCAGGCGCGCCTGATCGGCCACTCCAGCACCTCTCCGCGGAGAGGGTGGGATTTGAACCCACGATGCATTGCTGCACACCGCTTTTCGAGAGCGGCACCATCAGCCACTCGGTCACCTCTCCAAACGGACGAGAGTATACCATAGGAGGATTCGCAATCGTGCGTCCGACTCGTCCGAGGACGGAAGATGCGAACGGAGCCGGGATTCTGTGAGTGTGGGTGTTCACGAAGCGCAGTTGCCTGCGGCCATCGGGAAGACGCTGTTGTGGTGGGTGGCGGGACGAGACTGTAGTAGAATAGGGCCGATTTGGTATGGCTTGAATTCCTCACCTGCCTCGCCCTCATCCTCGCTGCCGGCACGCGGCTGACGAGGTATGCCGATGCTATCTCAGAGAAGACGCAGCTCGGCCGCATCTGGATCGGGATAGTGCTCGTTGCATCCATCACAGCCATGCCTGAGATGGCCACAGGCATCAGTTCCGCCGTCCTGGTCGATTCCCCGAACCTGGCATTCGGCACGCTGCTTGGTAGCGTGTGCTTCAACCTGACCATCGTGGCCATCCTTGATGGTCTGAATCGCCAACGCATTCCCGCACTCAGTCAGGTAAGTTCCCGGCAGTTGCCCGGCGCCCGGTGGGGCATGGGCCTGCTGGTACTGGCAGGACTCGGGCTGTATCTTTCGCCGCGAGTTGGGATGCCTTCGCTCGGCTGGCTGAGTCTGCCGGCCATCCTCCTTGTGGTGATGTATCCGCTCGCGGTGCGCCAGATACTGGGAGCGGAGAAGCGGCACACCGCGACGGAAGAACGCGAGACGACCGACAGGTATGCCAATCTCACACTGCGGGGTGTGTTCGTTCGCTTCTACCTTGCAGCCGCCGTCGTTGTGGCCGCAGGCGTGTGGCTCTCGTTCACGGGCGATCGTATCGCCGATGTGACAGGGTGGGGCACCAGCTTCGTGGGCAACCTCTTCCTTGCCGTCGCGACCTCAGCTCCGGAGATTGTGGTGTCCATCTCCGCAGTGCGCATGGGGGTGCCGGATCTGGCGCTGGGTGACATCCTCGGCGCCAATATGCTGGATACCGCCATGGTGGGACTGGTGGACCTTTTCTACGTGCGAGGCTCGATATTTGCCGCTACTTCGCAGGTGAACCTCGTTGTGGTGGCGGCTGCGTTGTTGATGACACTTGTGGTCTCCCTGGCTATTGCGCGGCCGAGGGACAACTACGTGGTCGGCCGTGTGAGCTGGTACGGCCCGATTCTCGTCGCGTCCTACCTCGTGGTCGCATACGTACTGTTCACGCACGGGGCGGGCTGACGGGTGTTGCCACTCGGGTATGCCGGTGGTAAACTTGCCCGCAGTGGCCCCTGTAGCTCAGTGGATAGAGCACTGGCCTCCGGAGCCAGTGGCAAGGGTTCGAGTCCCTTCAGGGGTATGTTTTCCCACACCATAAGGAGGGTTCCCCATGGCCGAATTGCTCGAGGTGAGGTGGCATGGGCGAGGGGGGTTGGGGGCGGTGACCTCTGCGGAGCTCCTGGCAAGGGCCGCAGCCGGCGAAGGAAAGTTCACTCAATCATTTCCCAGCTTCGGACCCGAGAGACGAGGAGCACCTGTAGTAGCTTTTCTCCGTATCAGTGATCAGTTCATTCGCACCCGCACCAATGTCCGCACCCCAGATGTAGTAGTTGTCATAGACCCCCGGCTGCTCAAGGTTGTGGACGTAACCGAGGGACTGAAGGACAACGGCATCCTCATTATCAATTCATCCCGCAGCCCTGCCCAACTGAAGGCCGATTTCGGCTACAAGTGGCGCGTCGCGTCCGTCGATGCCACGCACATAGCACGTGAGACGATCGGTGTGCCCATCACCAATACTGCCATGATCGGCGCGTTTCTCAGGCTGTCACCGGTGATTCAGCTTGAAGCCATGAAGGAGTCGCTGGAGGAACGCTTCGGTTCGCGCGCTTCTCAGAACTTCGCGGCGATGCAGCGCGCCTACGACGAGTTGGCAGTCGAAGGAGCAGCATAATGGCGATGAAGGGATACAAGCTGGCTGGCGAAGTGCCCTGGAATGATGTCGAGTTAGGGGCCATCGTGACCGAGCCTGGAAGCGCGAGCTGCAAGCGCACCGGCGACTGGAGAACGGAGCATCCAGTCGTTGAGAGGGCGAAGTGCATCAAGTGCGGCATCTGCTGGCTCCATTGCCCGGATGCGGCCATTACCCCGCTGGACAACGGCTATTTCGAGCCTGACCTGTTTCACTGCAAGGGGTGTGGCATCTGCGCTGAGGTGTGCCCGAAGGACGCCATCACCATGATCGAGGAGGTTGAGCAGTGAGCAAACGAGTCGTCCTCGAAGCGTCCCACGCTGTGGCTGAGGCCGTCAAGATGGTTGATGTCGACCTCGTGGCTGCTTACCCCATCACTCCTCAGACCCACATACCCGAGCGGCTCGCTGAGATGGTGGCCAACGGAGAGCTGGATGCTGCCTACGTGCCGGTTGAGTCTGAGCACTCAGCCATGAGTTGTGTGCTCGGCTCGGCTGCGGTTGGCGCACGCTCATTCACCACGACCGCCGGCCAGGGACTGGAGTTGATGCATGAGGCCCTGTATATCGCGGCTTCCCACCGGTATCCGATAGTGATGGCGGTCTGCAACCGCGCTCTCTCCGCCCCAATCAACATCTGGTGTGACCACTCTGACGTCATGGCATGCCGTGACACCGGCTGGATACAGGTATTCTGCCAGAACAACCAGGAGTCCTTCGATATGACGCTGTGGGCGTTCCGCGTTGCGGAAGACCCCGCGGTGATGTTTCCGGCGATGGTGAACCTCGATGGCTTTATCCTTTCCCATGTAACAGAGCCTCTCCTTCTCCCTGACCAGAAGGACGTGGACCGCTTCTTGCCTGCCTACAAGTACCGGCTTGCACTGAACCCCGACTCTCCTACGTCTCACGGGTGCTTTGGCTTGCCGGAAATCTACACGGAGGTCAAGGTCGCTCAGGAGATGGCGCTGCGCGAGTCGCGCACGGTGCTTGACAAGGGCTGGAAAGAGTTCGCTGACATCTTTGGCAGGCAGTACAGCGCGATTGAAACCTATCGAGGTGAAGGAGCGTCGACGCTCCTCGTCACCATGGGCAGTCTCGGTGAGACGGCGAAGATGGTCGTTGATGACAAGCGGGCCAAGGGCGAGGCTGTCGGTCACCTCAATATCCGGCTGTGGCGTCCATTCCCGTTTGCCGACTTCCAGCGAGCGGTCAAGGGTGTCAAGACGCTCGTGGTCCTGGATCGCTGCTTCTCTTTCGGCGGTCCCTGTGGACCCGTGGCGTCGGAACTCAGGTCCGCGCTCTATGACATGGAGCCCAGGCCCAAGGTCGTCAGTTTCATCGGCGGCATCGGTGGCCGCGAAGTCGATGCTGAAGCCTTCGCCTACATGATAGACCGTGGCAATGAAGTCGCTCAGAAAGGCTCTGATTTCCTGTATGAGCCCATCCTCGTACGAGGACTCGCAACCGGCACAGGAGTAAGGGGGTAGTCATGGCATCTGATACCGTGAAGGTCGGCAAGTACCAGATCGACTCCAACGAGTACCTGGCGCCGGGACACACATTCTGCACCGGCTGCGGCGAGGCCCTCGCCATACGGCTTGTCTGCAAGGCGGTCGGGCACGACGCCATTATCGTGATGGCGACCGGGTGCGACGAGGTGTGTACTTCTCCGCTGCCTGTGACGTCATGGCAACTCCCCTGGCTCCACACGCTGTTCGAGAACACAGGGGCTACGATGTCAGGCGTCGAGGCTGGTCTGAAGACGATGATGCGCAAGGGCAAAGCGCCCGAGCGCGACATCAAGTTCGTAGCGATGGGCGGCGACGGCGCCACAAGCGACATCGGCCTACAATCTCTGTCCGGCGCCTTCGAGCGCGGCCACGACTTCCTGTATGTCTGCTGGGACAACGAAGCGTACATGAATACGGGCATCCAGAGGTCCAGCGCGACGCCCTACGGCGCCTCGACTACCACCGCGCCGGCGGGGAAGCTCAGTATGGGGCAGAGTACCCAGAAGAAGAACCTCGTTGAGATCTTCGCCGCGCACGGCATTCCATACGTGGCCACTGCGTGCCCCAGCTATCCGTTCGACCTCATGAACAAGGTAAAGAAGGGGATTGAGATTAAGGGGCCTGCGTATATCCACGTGCACACGGTCTGCCCGACCGGGTGGCGCACCGCATCCAACAAGACTATCGAGGTCGGCAAGCTCGCAACCGAGACCGGGATATTCCCTCTCTACGAGATTGAGAATGGACAGTACCGGCTGAATGTTGATTTGCCGAAGCTCAAGCCCGTTGAGGACTACCTCAAAGTCCAGGGGCGCTTCCGCCACCTATCTCCGAGAGAGATTGCGAAAATCCAGGAGAAGGTTAACCTCGACTACGCGGCGCTCAAGGAAAAGGCAGCGCGTTCTGCCGCAAGGTAGTCATACCGCATTGCCGCTTTTCGTATACGAAATATGGTAAGATACGGACGGGATGTTACCGATTGCCTTGTGTTGCGACATCCGCTCCCGCACGTTCGTACAGCACTCAGTTACATCGTATGCGACTGTTGTTGTCATTCCATCAGGAACTGAAGGAGGTATCACGCTATGCCTGAGATGCTTGAGGTGAGATGGCACGGACGGGGAGGAATGGGTTCTGTGACGTCTGCAGAGCTGTTCGCCGCCGCGGTCATCGAAGAGGGGAAGTTTGCCCAGTCTTTTCCGAGCTTCGGACCTGAGCGCCGGGGGGCACCGGTGACCGCGTATCTGAGAATCAGCGATGAGTTCATCCGCGTGCGAACGGACATCAACCGGCCCGACATCCTCGTCGTGATCGACCCCAAACTTCTCGACCAGATCGATGTGACGGTCGGACTTAAGGACAGCGGGACAATCATCGTGAATTCGCCGCTCAGCGCCAAGGAACTGAAGAAGAAGTATGGTTTCAAGTGGAAGGTTGCCACGGTTGACGCGCTGAAGATTGCCCGAGAGACGATTAACCTTCCCATCGCCAACACCGCTATGATGGGCGCCCTGAATAAGGTCGTGCGGGCGGTCAAGATGGAATCCCTTGAGCATGAGCTCAAAGGACGGTTTGGCGACCGGGCTGCGGGCAATATCAAGTCGATGACGCGAGCTTACGACGAGCTCGACATGGAGGACTAGACATGGCAAAGAAGGAACAGGTTCGCCCATCGGCCCTGCCTACGTGGCAGGAAGCCCGGTTCGGTAACATCTTGCCTTATGCCGGCGGAGCGAAGGACTACAAGACAGGTGACTGGCGTACCGACAAGCCGGTTGTGGACAAGGCCAAGTGCATCAAGTGCGGCATGTGCTGGCTCATGTGCCCGGACGCTTGCATCGTAGAGAACGAGGACGGCACGTTTGAAGCCAACCTCTTCTACTGCAAAGGGTGCGGCATCTGCGCCCAGATCTGTCCGAAGGATGCAATCACAATGGTTGAGGAGGGAGCCTAATGAGCAGACGAGTACCGCTGGAAGGTTCCTTCGCTGCTGCCGAAGCAGCGAAAATGGCCGATGTTGATGTGGTTGCCGCTTACCCGATAACACCGCAAACACATATCATCGAGCGTATGGCCGAGTTCGTGAACAATGGTGAGTTGAAGGCTGCCTTTATCCCGGTGGAATCTGAGCACTCGGCTCTTAGCGCGTGCTGGGGCGCGTCGGGCGCGGGCGCCAGGACATTTACCGCCACCGCGTCTCAAGGGTTCTTCCTGATGCACGAGGTGCTTTACTTCGTGTCCGGCCTGCGTCTTCCGGTCGTGATGGCCGTGTCCAATCGCGCCGTGGGTCTGCCGGCCAACATCTGGGGCGACTACTCCGACGCGATGAGCGCCACGTACACCGGCTGGCTGCAGGTGTTCGCGGCCAACAACCAGGAGATTTTCGACTTCACTCTTGCCGCATTCCGCATCGCAGAGGACCCGCGCGTCCTGCTGCCGTTCATGGTCCATATGGATGGCTTCACCCTGTCGCATGTAGTGGAAGCCGTCGTGCTTCCCGAGCAGGCGGAGGTCGATGCCTTCCTTCCTCCCTACAAGCATCCCTACATCTTTGATACCGACAACCCGTCCAGCTATGGTAGCGTGATGAGTCCATCCACCTACGCCGAGGTCAAGAAGGCCCAGGATATCGGCATTCGTGAGACCCTGCCGGTCATCAAGGAAGTCTGGAAGGACTTCGGGAAGCGTTTCGGCCGGTACTACAAACCGATCGATTCCTACAAGGCCGACGGCGCCAAGACTCTCATCATGGTCACGGGCGGACTCAGCGAGACTGCCAAGGTGGCCGTCGACAAGAAGCGCGCACAGGGCGAGAGCGTAGGCCTCATTACGCTTCACCTCTGGAGGCCGTTCCCGTTTGAGGACCTCTACGAGGCGGTTAAGGGCGCCGAGAACCTGGTCATCTTCGACCGCGCTCCGACCCTTGGCGGCCCCACGGGCCCCATCATCGGTGAGGTGAAGGCTGCCCTCTTTGGCGTACGCAATGACCTCAAGGTCGCGGGTATCCTGGGCGCCTTCTGCGGACGTATTCTCGAGGTCGAGGAGTTCGAGGAAGTCATCGACCGCGGTAATGCCATCTGCAAGAGCGGCCGTCAGGAGATGGTCGAGACCGTGGGCATAAGGGGGTAAACAAGCATGGAAAAAGAATTCGTCAAGTTCGGTAAGAACCAGGTCACGAAAGAAGAACTCCTTTCCTCCGGTCATCGTGCCTGCCAGGGTTGCGGTCTCGCAATCAACGTCAGGCTTGCCCTGAAAGTCCTCGGTAAGGACACCATCTGCTGCACCCCCGCGAGCTGCTGGTCCGGCGTAGGTTCAGCGTATCCGGATGGGGCCTGGGAAGTGCCGTGGATGCAGACACTGTTTGAGAATGTCTCTCCTGTAGCTGGCGGCATAGACGCGGCGCACCGCATCCTCGAAGAGAAAGGCAAGCGGACTCCGCGCAAGATCAACATCGTCTGCTTTGCGGGCGATGGCGCCACTGCGGACATAGGACTCGGCTCTTTGTCCGGTTCGCTGGAGCGTGGCCATGACTTCGTGTACATCTGCATGGACAATGAGGCGTACATGAACACTGGCATCCAGCGGTCGAGCGCCACACCTCACGGCGCGTCGACGACCACCACGCCGGTGGGCTCGGTCATTCAGGGCCAGCAGACGTACAAGAAAGATGTGCCGGCCATTGTAGCCGATCACCACATTCCCTACGTTGCGACCGCGTGCGCCAGCTATCCGTTCGACTATATGGCCAAGGTCAAGAAGGCCGCCGAAGCGAAGGGGCCGGCGTACATCCATGTATACTCTGTGTGCCCGACGGGCTGGCGTTCTGCCCCGAACTTATCGGTTGAGATCGGCAAGCTCGCAGTCGAGACTGGTGTGTTCCCCTTGTGGGAGCTCGAGGGTGGCGTGTACAAGTTGAACGTCAGCCCGGCGAAGTTGAAGCCGGTCTCTGAGCTCTTCAAACCCCAGGGGCGGTTCCGCCACTTGACGCCGTCCGACATCGCAGAGGCTCAGGCTCTGGTTGACAAGAACTGGGCCGCGCTGCAACGGAAGGTGGCGGCTTCCAAGCCCGCAGCCTGATAGTGCACCAGTGAAGGCGTGGGTGGACTCGGCCGGGGTGTGGCGCAGTTGGTAGCGCGCATGGTTTGGGACCATGAGGTCGGAGGTTCGAGTCCTCTCACCCCGACCACTCTGGTAGCCAACGAGGGGGCGGCGTCTGCTGAAGGCGCCGCCCCCTCTCTGCGCGTGGAGGCCCCCGGCGTGACGCGGAACAAGCCCGCAACGATTGCGCCGGTGGAACACGGCTGGTAGACTGGACGTCGCTCCGTGTGGAGTTGACGTAGATTCGCAAGGAGGAGCCATGGAGATCAAGACCGTTGGAGTCATCGGCGCCGGAACCATGGGAAATGGTATCGCCCAGGTTGCGGCGCAGGTAGGCGGACTGAATGTCATTATGAATGACATAAAGCAGGAGTTTGTTGACCGGGGTATGTCCACCATCGATAAAAACTTGCAACGTCAGGTTGACAAGGAGCGCATTTCCGCCGACCAGAAGGCTGCCATCCTGGGAAAGATACGGAAGAGCACCGACGTCGCCGACATGAAGGATGTCGACTTTGTCATCGAGGCGGCGACGGAGACGCTGGAATTGAAGCTCGACCTCTTCAGGAAGCTGGACGAGGCCTGCAAGCCGGGCGTCATCATTGCCACCAACACTTCTTCCATCCCGATAACTCGCCTCGCCGCGGCTACGAAGCGTGCTGACAAGGTAGTCGGCATGCACTTCTTCAACCCGGCGCCGGTCATGAAGCTGGTCGAAGTCATCAACGGTCTCGCCACTTCGAGAGAGACGTACGATACGACGGCCGCGCTCGCTGAGAAGCTGGGCAAGAGTCCCGTGGAAGCGAATGACTTCCCGGGCTTCATCGCGAACCGCATCATGGTGCCGATGATGAACGAGGCTATGTATACCCTCTACGAGGGCGTGGGCACCGTCGAGTCAATCGACGCATGTCTCAAGCTTGGCTTCAATCACCCGATGGGTCCCCTGGAGTTGGCCGACCTCATTGGCCTCGACGTGCTGCTGCATGTCATGAATGTCCTGTATGACGGCTTCGGCGATTCAAAGTACCGGCCGTGTCCGTTGCTCAAGAAGTACGTCGCGGCTGGGTTCCTGGGGCGCAAGACGGGTCGCGGTTTCTACGACTACTCCGCCAAGTAGCGGAGCGGGTAGAGTCAATGGAGGATGGATATGGAATTCAAGAACCTGATTGTGGAGATTGAGAAGCCTATCGCCATCATCACCGTGAACAGGCCCAAGGTCCTCAACGCCCTTAACCTGGAAACGGTGGGAGAGCTTGGCGCCGCGTTCTCGATGCTTGACGCAAACGACGATGTTCGCGCCATCATCCTGACAGGGTCAGGGGAGAAGGCTTTCGTGGCCGGTGCTGACATCACGGAGTTTCGCGGCAAGACTGCGCCGGAGATGCTTCCCTTCGCGAAGAAGGGTCACGATGTCGCCCGCATCATGGAGTCCATGGGCAAGCCCATCATCGCGGCCGTCAACGGCTACGCGCTTGGAGGTGGCTGCGAGATGTCCATGGCCTGTGACATGCGCTTTGCCTCTGAGAACGCGAAGTTCGGCCAGCCCGAAATACTGCTGGGCCTCATCCCCGGTATGGGAGGCACGCAGCGCCTCGCCCGGCTCGTAGGTCTTGGCGTCGCGCATGAGCTCATCTATGGTGGCGAACAGATTACGGCGCAGAGGGCCTATGAGATCGGCCTTGTGAACCGCGTCTTCCCGGCGGACCAGCTCATCGAGGAGACGAAGAAGTTCGCGTTGAAGCTCGCGGCCAAACCGTCGCTCGCACTGAAGATGTGCAAGCTCGCGATGAACTACGGCTATGACCTCTCACTGGACAACGCTCTGATGCTGGAGACACAGTGCTTCGGGCAGTGCTGGAGCCATCCTGACCTCGAAGAGGGCACCGGTGCGTTCGTCGAGAAGCGGAAGGCGAACTTCCACCCGGACTAGCTGCTATAATTCGTCGACCGAGCGGGAGTAACTCAGCGGTAGAGTTCCTGCCTTCCAAGCAGGGTGTCGCGGGTTCGAATCCCGTCTCCCGCTCCACCGTCACAAATCAGGGGGCGGCGCCATCAGGGCGCCGCCCCTCTTCGTGTTGCGAACGCCGTCACGCCTGCCGATGATGGTGGCATTGAAGGCTGCTCGTTGGGTGGGACATGTCCCGCCCCTAACCTCGTTGCGACTTTGGCCGGAGCACACGGAGCGTCCGCCCCCCCCCCCGTCGGGAACGTGGTTTGAACTCCGCCCGACGGGGATTGGTGGCGTGGTCCGCCGCAGGGGAATGGCATGTCTCGCCCGTCGGTCAAGCCATCGTGACTCTCTGAGGGGTAGTCTCCCTCATCTGCCCGGAGGCGGCAGGTGACCCGCTCAACGCAGCGGTATCGCCTTGAAGTCCTTCACCTGCTGGGTGATTGCGCGCTCCGCCGGAAGACGTTCGATGCTGGACGCGCCGAAGAACCCATCGATGCCGTGGGTGCGACTAAGGACGTAACGCACGTCATCCGGCTCGGCGATTGGGCCACCGTGGCAGATGACTATCACGTCCGGATTGATCTCCTTGCCGGCATCGTGGATACGCTGTGTTCTTTCACAGGCTTCGTCCAGAGACATTGCCACGCGGGCTCCGATGGTGCCGCTGGTGGTCAGTCCCATGTGTGCTACGAGGACGTCCGCTCC